>ERZ772886.2041-NODE-2041-length-17044-cov-5.146507_pt1 | contig 17044 bp, 7 predicted proteins | sample MGYA00512128_ERZ772886 | MGnify/ENA primary metagenome ERZ772886 (study PRJEB29015, sample SAMEA2737698) | human gut metagenome | biome: human gut; feature: human-associated habitat; material: faeces | place: China | collected 2012 ... | reverse complement strand
CTGTTCCCACAAATGGATTCACATAATCAATCAGTTTCTCGGTTTGAGCCATGCCTGGCAAAATACTCACCAGGCACAGCCATACTAAAAACAATCCTCTTTTACCCATTACACTCACCATATTTACATTATTATGCTTGTATATCACCTACAGCGACCTGATACTCATGCCATAATTCGTCAATATTATATTCATTCCCTAAAATATGTTTGATAGCACCATCGAACGACCAAGGCACCACCTCCAACGTACTGCGATTGAACTTACGCAGGAATTCAGGATCTTTGTTATCACGCAACCAGACAAAGAAATAACCGGCTGTACGATAACCGTCCATATAGTTCCCGCCTTTCGGACGGGCATTCGGTCCGTCAAATCCTCCATTGGCAACCCGCACAGCATCTGCCATTCCCTCGATAAATGCCCAGAACACACGATTGGTTCCATAAGAACCGATTCCTTGCGGTTCCAGCTGATAAGCATGTGTCAGTTCATGCAACAATACCCCGCGTGTTTCGAAAAACAACTTTGCCGTATCATTCGCTGCAAAAGATTTTTCAATATGACGTGTACTGTAGAAAATCGTCACATCACCATTGCCACCGCCTTTAGCAGAAATACCGTTGATATCTTCCAAAGTATAATGTATCTTGTGCACTGCGGGAATACTATCTTCCGGAGAATTGTAAAGAGTAGCTAATACAGTACGTGCCTGTTCCTTGATATACGATTCAGCATCGGGAATGATCCGGTGGTAAATGTCCGATCCCAGCGTTTCCGGTGCTTTATCCTCAAACAATACAGCACCTGTATTGTACTCTTTCCATACATCAGAATTATCCTTCACCTGTTTTTGCACACTTGCAGCACAAGCCCCCATACCTACCAGCAGGCAGGCTGCATAGATTAAATGTATCTTTTTCATACTCCTTTATTGATTATTCGTTGATTCCGTTAGTTAATGAATAAGGTTTATCCTCCGGTGATAATCCGCGACGTTTGTTAGGTGACGCCCCCATCTTGAATTCAAGCACGCCTCCTTTCAAAATGTCTTCATGTGTAATGTACATCTTGTCGTATACCTTACCGTTCAATTTCAGCGACTGCACGTAACGTTTCTTATCGCTGACACCCGGCGCTTTGATCTCCAATGTCTTTCCATTAGGAAGCGTCATCTTCAGATAAGGCAGGTAGGGCGCTCCCAATACATACTGGTCTGTACCAGGACAAACCGGATAGAAGCCCATCACGGAGAAAAGGTACCATGCTGACATCTGTCCGCAATCATCATTTCCACCCAATCCGTTAATATCATTCTTATACATCTTATTCAGAATCTCACGCAGCCAGTACTGTGATTTCCACGGCTGGGAAGTCCACGCATATAGATAAGGAACATGGTGGCTCGGTTCATTACCATGCACATATCCGCCGACCAAACATTCTTCCGTAATATCCTCATTATGCTCATAGTACTTCTCCGGCAGATGCATGGAGAACAGTTCATCCAGTTTCTGCACGAACGTCCCTTCTCCTCCCATCAAGTCGATCATGCCAAATACATCGTGTGGCACATGAAAAGAGAAATTCCATGAATTGCCTTCGATAAAACCTTCACCATAGGTTTGCAATACATCAAACTCTTTCTTGAAAGAACCGTCACTATAACGGGGACGTGCAAAACCAATACTTGTATCATAGATAGTACGATAATTGAGGGCACGCTTTCGGTAAGTCTCCGCTATTTCCTTGTTACCTGCCTTCAAAGCTGTCTGATAGATAGTCCAATCGTCGTATGCATACTCCAAAGTAGAAGAAGCTGCTGTACCACTTTTGTCAAGCGGAATATATCCCAGCTTCATATAATCAGCTATACCTTCATAATACGGAACGGTGGATGTACTGACCATTGCCGCCAATGCCTCATCCACATTCGAAAAGACGCCTTTGGTTATTGCATCCGCCAGTACAGACACAGCATGATAACCGCTCATACACCAGTTTTCATTTCCCATCAGACTCCATATCGGCAACATTCCGTGCACGCTTTGTTGCTCATGTTTAATCATGGATTCCACCATATCCGCATTGCGTCCCGGTTTCACCAGATTCAGGAAAGGATGTTCCGCACGATAGGTATCCCAAAGGGAAAATATAGTATAGTTGGTGAATCCTTCCGCCCGGTGTATGTTATGATCCAGCCCACGATAGGAACCGTCTACATCCATATACACAGACGGATTAATCATGGTGTGGTAAAGAGAAGTATAGAACATTGCTTTCTGATCGGACGTACCTTCGATCTCGAAATGCTCCAGTTCACTATTCCAATCTGTACGAGCAGCTTCCGCCAACTGTTCGAAACTCTTTCCGGAAGCCTCGGCACGCAGATTCTTAATGGCCCCTTCCGTACTGACTGCCGACAATGCCACTTTTACAACCAGTTCCGAATTGTTAGCGGTATCGAAGTTAAAGTAAGCCACGATTTTTCGACCTGTGATTTCGGGGAAGTTCTTTTCCATCTTGAAACGACGCCAGAAGCCATTGTACAGTACTTTTTCCTTATCCTTATATCCGTAGTCTTTAATCGGCTGTGACAAAGAGATAGCAAAATAGGTATAATTCGTGCGCGCCCATCCGTTGGTGATACGGTATCCGGTCAACAGAGTATCGTTTTCTACCCTTAAATTAGCCCATAGTACTTTGCCGTCATAATTATAAATACCATGCACCAGATCCAAAATCAAATGACCATCTTTTCCTTTCGGGAAGGTATATTTATGTATACCCGTCCGTTGTGTTGCTGTCAGTTGGGCCTTAATGCCATAATCGTCCAGTATCACTTCATAATATCCGGGAACAGCTTTTTCTGTAGCATGGTCAAAACGTGAACGGTATCCCTCTTCCGGATAATCCGCCCGACCGGGATTTAACTTCACATCGCCAACAGCAGGCATCAACAAGATGTCTCCCAAGTCAGAATGTCCCGTACCACTAAGATGAGTGTGACTGAAGCCAACAATGGTCTTGTCCCTATATTGGTAACCGGCACAATACTCGTAGGCATTTTTCTGATAAGCTCCATTTACATTATGCGGAATTGTGTCTGTGTCCGGACTCAACTGTACCCATCCAAAAGGAGTACAAGCACCGGGAAAAGTGTGCCCCATCCCATTGGTCCCGATAATCGGATTCACATAGTCTACCGGCTGTTGAGCTATGGCGGACAAAGTTGCTGCCGCCATAGTCATCATCAATACTTTCTTTCTCAAATTATTCATATCAGCTTACTTTGCGTCACGAGAGAATGAATACGGGAAGTCTGATTCGTTGATACCTCTTCCCTTATTCGGTTTGTTATCCATATCAAACACCAGACGACCGCCTTTCAACAGATCGAAATGGTTCAGATAATTCTTTGTATAATTCTTGCCATTATAATTCAATGAACGAATATAACGATTATCATCGTTATTCTTCGGGGCGGAGATTTCCAGTTTCTTGCCGTTCTCCAGTGTAATCGTTGCTTTCTTGAAGTAAGGAGCTCCCATTACATATTCATTGCTGCCGGGACATACCGGATAAAATCCCAATGCAGTAAATACATACCAAGCCGAAGTCTGACCGTTATCTTCATCTCCACAATAACCGTCCGGAGTAGGAAGATAGAGGCGGTTCATCGTCTCACGCAACCAATATTGGGCTTTCCAAGGTTCGCCGGCATAGTTATACAAATAGATCATGTGCTGGATAGGTTGGTTGCCATGCGCATAGTTACCCATGTTAGCAATTTCCATTTCACGAATCTCGTGAATCACTCCTCCATAATAGCTATCATCAAATACAGGAGGAAGATTGAATACAGAATCAAGCATACTAACAAACATCTTCTTGCCGCCCATCAGATCAACCAGTCCTTGTACATCGTGGAATACCGACCATGTATAATGCCAACTATTTCCTTCCGTAAAGGCATCTCCCCATTTAAAAGGATTGAAAGGAGTCTGGAAAGTTCCGTCGGAATTCTTTCCCCGCATCAACTTAGTTTCCGGATCGAACAGATTACGGTAGTTCTGACTCCTTTTCTTATAAACATCCAGTTCTTCTGCCGGACGACCTAATTTTTCACCCATACGGTAAATGCACCAGTCATCGTATGCATATTCCAATGTGCGTGCCGCATTCTCATTAATTTTCACATCATACGGCACATAGCCCAGCTTGTTATAATATTCATATCCACGGCGTCCGGTAGTAGAAACTTTCGGATGTACGCTATTGGCCCCTTTCAGTAGACCTTCATACATTTTTTCTGCATCCGCTTTGGTTATATTCTTCATGAAAGCATCCGCCACTACAGAAGCAGAATTATTCCCAACCATGCAACCACGATGGCCCGGGCTTGCCCATTCAGGAAAGAATCCACTTTCAAGATAGGTATTCAACAGACCTGCCTGCATCTTCTCACCCATTGAAGGATATATCAAATTAACAAATGGAAACAAGCAACGGAAAGTATCCCAGAATCCAGTGTCGGTAAACATATATCCCGGACGGATTTCACCATTATAGGGGCTGTAATGCACAGTTTCCCCCTTACCGTTTACTTCGTAAAACATACGAGGAAACAACACCGAACGATACAAACAAGAGTAGAACGTACGCATACGGTTCTCATCGCTGTCTTCAACCTTGATACGCCCCAAGACATTGTTCCATGCCTTACGACCGGCCTCTTTTGTCTGTTCAAAGGTCTTATTACCAATTTCTTTCAAGTTCAGTTCAGCCTGTTCAGGACTGATGAATGAGGATGCCACCTTTGCATGTACCTGTTCTCCTTTCTTCGTTGAAAATCCGATAGCAGCACCCACGTGATTGGATTGTAGTTCGAGATGTGTTTCAACCAAATGATAGTCTGCCCATACTTTATTGAAAGTAAAAGGCTTGTCGAACTCTATCACAAAGTAATTTTTAAAGTTTTGAGGAACACCGCCACTATTGCGTGTCGTATAACCAACTATTTTATTTTCTTCGGGAATCACCTTCACATACGAACCGCGGTCGAAAGCATCTACCACCACATAGGCATCAGAGGTTTCAGGGAAAGTGAAACGGAAATATGCGCAACGTTCCGTCGGAGCTATTTCAGTTGTCATGTCATACTCTGACAAATAAACACTATAATAATAAGGAGTGGCTTTCTCTGCCTTATGAGAGAACCAGGAAGCACGACTGTCCTGATCGATCTTCAACTGTTTAGTCATCGGCATGATTGAGAACTGACCGTAGTCATTGATCCACGGACTAGGCTGATGGGTTTGCTTGAAACCTCTGATTTTGTCGGATGCATAAGTGTAAGCCCAACCGTCACCCATCTTTCCGGTTTGTGGCATCCAGAAGTTCATTCCCCAAGGCAACGCGATGGCAGGATATGTATTCCCATTAGATAGTGATATTTTCGAATCAGTTCCCATTAAAGGATTCACATAGTCTACCGGTTGCTTTTGCGCAAAGGTAGAAGAAGCTCCCAATAGCAGGGCTATTGCGAAAGATAGTAGTTTCTTTTTATTCATGGTCTACGAATTAAGCTATTAATTAGATTATCAAGTCTTTTTTATTTACGTTACAAATTAAAGCATCTTTCTGTAATTATCAGTCCTCTGATACGCCAAAATAAGAAAAAAATAGCATTTGGTCAACCAAAGGATACGAGCGTCAACGAGAGTACAAGTTAAATAAGTGAGAATCAGGATGTAATATTTATGTGCATACCACGAGAGTACAACCGGAGGACTAACTGTTTAAGCAATAGAGAGAGGATAATTTGCCTTTACCCTCTCTCCAATTCTATCAGAAACAAATATTTATTATTACCTAATTAATTCCATCCCGGGTTCTGACGTCCTTCCAACGCAGGATTAGCCTGAATTTCATCTAACGGGATAGGCCATAACAAAGCATATTCAGGAATGGCACCGGCTCTTGTGCTTCCATCGGGCTTGTTTTGAATTTGAGCCGATGCAAGAGCAGTCCATTTCAATTTTCCTGATTCGGTAGATGCTTCCGGATACAAACGAGTACGACGAATGTCATCCCAAATCTTAAATTCCAACGGTAACTCATGCAAACGTTCAGTCAAAATCGATTGTATTAAATCGTTTCCTGTAGCCGTCTCATCTGCCAATCCAGCACGTTTACGCACTTGATTGAGATAATATTTAGCTCCACCGACAGCATTATCTTCATGATTTGTACGTGCCAGACCTTCGGCCGCAATCAGCAAGACTTCCGCAAAACGGAATACCGGCATATTATAATCACCGTCGTGACCGCTAATCAAAGCATTTTCATCAAACCATGCCCAGTTGCCTGCATTATTCAAAGTATGAGTATTTCCTTCAGCATCGGTATATTGCTTAAAGAAGAACTGTTTCTCATGTCCTCGAATATCATTAGAGGCATAGCTGTTAAGCAACATATCACAGGGAAGGTATGCATTATACAGCACGTCTCCTCCCGGATGGAACACTCCCCACTGAAAAGCATCTGTCCCGATAGAACGACAAGCATAAGAGTTACCTACACTATAATCACTATAATTGTATTCTTTAGCATAAATGATTTCAGCTGATTCTTTCGTTGTCTTAATCACATTATACGCAGAGTTCAAATCATCAGTCGTTCCATTCGGATGAATAAGTCCGTGAGGACTATCATTAATCACTTTCAATGCCATCTGTGCAGCTTTTCCATAATAGTCTGCCCCCCCGTTTAACGGTGCACCAGCCCATTGTAGATAAACTTGTGCCAGCAAAGTCTGCGCCATTGCTCTGGTAACATAACAGCCATTTTCATAGAACGTTTTATTCGGCAATGCATCCCCGTTGACAATATCCAGCAAGTCGGCTTCAATTTTCTTATAAACCTCTTCAGCAGAAAGACGTTCTTTGTACATACCTTCTGTAGATGTGTAAGGTTCTGAAATATAAGGAACACCACCAAATTCTTTGACCAGCCAAAAATATCCGTATGCACGGAAGAATTTACCTTGAGCCACATAATTATTAATAGTAGCTTCATCCAGCACCCCGGTCATTGTCGGAATATTGGCTATAACAAAGTTGGCACGTGAAATACCTTTATAAAACTCATGCCAGTATTTCATTGCAATATCATCAAAAGATTCAATATTGAAGTTACACCCTTCGGATGCCGTAGTAAATGTTCTATCCTTACGCTTATCAACGTACAATCCGGACACAATACCACCCCACATTGTCGCTTTAGGAGTCCAGCCACCGCCTACATCAGTGTTGTGTAAATAAGGTACACCACCAAAATACAATGCGTTCACACCTGACTCCGCATCAGCTTTCGTCTTCCAGAATTGGTCAGATGATTTCATATCCAATGGTTCTTCTTTCAGGAAATCGTCGCATGAATTCAGCAACACAGAAAGTGAACACATACAAAATGCAGATATATATACTTTTAATAGTTTCATAATTCTTATGGTTTTTATAACGGTGAATTAAAATGCTACATTAAGACCGAACGTAAACGTTCTCGGACGCGGATAGGTGAAGAATTGGCGGTTAGCCCCCCATTTGTTGTCACCTAAACGAGATGAGTTATCCGGATCGTATCCGTTATAGTCCTTAGAAGTAATCAGGAACGCGTTATTCACATTCGCATACAAACGCAATGAAGACAGACCGATCTTCTTAATCAGTGTCGGATTGAAGGTATATCCGAGCTGAATCATGTTACAACGCAAATAAGAACCATTGCAAACCCAGTCATCATCTGCCTGGTTATTAGCTCCCTGACCAAAGTTATTCAGACGAATTGCCTGTTCTTTACCCGACGGATTGAGAGTTGGATGCCATGCTTCCTTATAAAGACGGTCTATACCGTTAGTCAGGAAACGGGCTACAGTAGAGTGATAATATTCTTGCATCACGTCTACCCCCCATGTAAACTGGAAGTCTAAAGTCAAATCGAAACCTTTATAATTGAAGGTATTGATAAATGAGCCCATCCAGTCTGGTAATCCGTTACCGATAATTTCGCGTTTCTTATAAGTTACCTTTTCACCGATAGTGGAAGGTATGTTCATTGTCTCCGGATCCCAGTTAGACGGAATACCATCGTAGATACCGGCGCGCTTATAACCATAGAAAGAAGAAAGCTCTTCACCTTCACGGATCAACATATCGTAACCCACAAAACCATCGGTTGTAATCTGACGCTTACCGGTGACAGGATCAACAGATGCACTTTCATCCAGTTTCTCTACACGGTTTTTGTTGAAACCTAAATTAAGAGTGGAAGTCCACTGGAAATCATGTGTCTGAATAGGATATGCTGTAACCAGAATATCTACACCACGATTGGAAACGGCTCCAATATTATCCATAATGGAAGAGTAGCCTGTTGATTCAGGAACCGGACGGTCGAGCAACAAATCTGAAGTATATTTATAATAATAGGAAATATCGAAATTCAGTCTGTTATTGAATAAACCCAACTCGAATCCTAAGTCCCACTGTCCAGTCTTTTCCCATTTCAAGTCAGGATTAGGCATATTGTCCAGATAAGATACAACGTGCAAAGCATCACCAATAATCGTATTTGACTGGCTTACCGTGGCCAATGACTTATAAGTACCGATTTCCGAGTTACCTGTCACACCGTAAGAAGTATGCAATTTTAATTTGCTAATCAATGAGTTGTCTTTCAAGAAGTCTTCATTAGAAATCATCCAGCCCAAACCTACTGACGGAAAAAATGCATATTTATTGTTCTGTCCGAATTTGGAAGAGCCATCATAACGACCGGTTACGGTAGCCATATACTTGTTGTCATAAGAATACGCCAGACGCAAGAAATAAGAGTTCATTGCCCACTTGTCGTAATCACTGCCAACAGAAGGACGGTTCGTTCCGGAACCTAAATTATAATATCCGTAGAAGTCATCAATATACTTACTGTCGGAAGCTTCGAATTTGGTATAATTATACTTTTGCCAAGACATACCCGCCATTGCATTAATGTGATGTTTGTTTATATCTTTCACATAAGTCAAATAGGTTTCTTCCTGCCAATACAAAGAGTTGGAGTTATTTGCAGAAGCTGCTCCCTCGGAACTTTGATTAATCATCGGACGCGGAGTGAACGGCGTATAGTTAGCATCACGATTATTGTGGTAGTCGATACCGAACTGGGTCTTCAAATCCAATCCTTTCATGAGATGGAAAGTCAAAGCAGCATTACCAAAAATCTGCGTACGATATTGCATAGCCTGCATCCGTTCGAGCAACTCAACGGGATTACCTACACCTTCCGGGCTGAATCCTTGTTTTCCGCTATTAGGATCAGTCTGATTATTGAGAATAGAGCTTGTATTAATAATGTTCGTCTGCGTATATTCACCATCCAGCTTAACCGGTAAGAAAGGCAACTGTTCGATCATTGTACGCAATGCGCCTTGTCCGTAAGGGTTATCAGAAGTTCTATTACCCCAAGTATGATTTACTAATAAATTAACGGAAGTAGACAGCCAATCAGTCGGTTTGTCATCATACGCCAATTTTGCATTGATACGTTTAAAGTAAGAATTCAACAAAATACCCTGTTGATCGGTATAATTGATGAATGCTCCGATAGAAGATCCTTCTCCTGTACGTTGGATACTGATCTGATGGTTATGAGAGATGGCAGTGCGGGATGCTTCATCCTGCCAGTTGGTATTATATTTCGGAGAACCGTCTGCATTGAACAAACGTTCGTCTGTGAATATCTGTGACAGATCAGTTGTGAAGTTCTTGCCTTGAAATTCGTTGGCATTTTCCAATCCCTGCTTGAAGGTAGACATCCATTCGTTAGCATCCATTACATCTATTTTTCTAGCCATCTTACCGATAGACAATGAACCATCATAGGAAACATGGACTCCTTTTCCTGCATTACCGCGCTTGGTAGTCACCATGATAACACCATTTGCACCACGGGCACCATAGATGGCAGCAGAGGAAGCATCTTTCAATACTTCGATAGATTCGATATCATTCGGATTAAGCAATTCGAAGTTTGACATCACCACTCCATCGACTACGTACAGCGGTGATGCTGATGCGTTGATAGTAGAAATACCACGAATGATGACACGTGATTCTCCACCCGGCTGACCGGTATTAGAGAAGATATTCACACCGGCCACTTTACCTTTCAATCCGTCAAGCGCATTGAATGATTGTGCTTTCAGCATGTCTTTACCTTTGGCTGTGGAAATGGAACCTGTCAAGTCTGATTTGCGCATGGTACCATAACCAACAACGACTACTTCGTCCAGTGCTTTCGTATCCGATTGCAGAACTACGTTCAGAACATTACTCTTTAATTCCGAGACTTTAAATTCTTGTGTGATATAACCAATATACGAAAACACCAAGGTGGCATTGGAAGGAACAGAGAGAGTGTATTTACCGTTAATGTCAGTGATTGTTCCTGTACTACCGTTTTTAACTTTCACCGTACCACTGATAACCGCCTCTCCCTGATCATCGGTTACCGTACCGGAGATTGATTTTACAGATTGAGCATTCATGCCCAAACTCAACATCATACCTATTACAAATAAGGTAAGATACTTTAGTTTTTCATTCATAATTCCTTTAAATTTGATTAGTAATAAGGTTAATTCCCTTTAAAAAGATTGTTGCAAATAAAGGTTATTCGAATAAAACTCCAATGCTCTACCTTGCCAAAAAAACGGCAAAATAAAGACACATCTTTAAAGCACAGAAGGGCAAATTAGAGCACAGGTTAATACCCTAAAAATCAATACAATAAAATTAACAGAAGGGATTTAGAGCACAAGGTTGTGACAAACAAATAAATAATAATGTTTCCCAACCAATCACCTATACGAAAGAATTTAGCCTGACAATCAGCATACCTTTCGCTGTTCCCGATAATCTTTCGGTGTCATCCCGAACCGACGGGTAAATTCTTTATAAAAATAAGACCGGCTGGAAATACCGACCTCCATAATAACATCTTGAATAGAAAGTTCTTCATCAAGTAACAGGCGGGCTGCCTTTTCCATACGGTAACTCTTTATTAAATCACCGGGAGCAGTATTGGAGATTTCCTTGAATTTACGATAGAACTGACGGGAACTCATTGCCATACGATCAGCGATCAACGTTGAGCCCAGTTCTTCCTTGTCCAGGTTTTCTTCAATCACCTTTAACAATTTACGAATAAAATCAGCTTGTTCGGTAGTTGTACAGACAATCTGTCCCGCCAAATCTCCCAGTTCCTCCATATATATCTGCTTCGCTTCCCGCTTTCCATAAATAGCATTATGGACAACTTCCCGCAAGAATAATATATCATAAGGAAGTACAATATAAGAATCAGACCACAAGATCAGTTCCCGCTGAATGGCCGAACCAACTTTCCAGGTTAACAATGGAATAAAAGCTGTCTTTGAAAGCAGAGTACGATTTCGGCTAACATACTCCATAAAAGTACTTTCAGCATTGGCATACATTGTCATATCCACTAATAATAGAGCCGGAGCCGACCGACGAATTTCGTCAAAAGCAAGCTGCACACTCTTTACCTGATGAACCACATATTCATCAGCCAGGAAATTACTAATCAACCAAGTCATTTCATCTCTGTCTTCCAACAAAAGCACAGTTTTTTTCCCTTGTTCACCTGCCACTGTCAAGACCGCCGGTTCAAAGATAATCGTCAACCGACTACCACTCTCATCATCATAACGAAGAACGGCATGAATACGTTCCAAAGCCGACCGTACAAAACCTAAAAGTAAATGCACAGCAAACACATGATCGGAATCTTTCTCCGTCACTGAAGAAGCTTTATCTGAAAGATATTCATACAACGCTTTCGCAGTAGCATCTTTAGAAGAAAAATGTAGCTGCATCTTACCATCCTGTTCTGACATTTCTACTATTACGCCATGAGTACCTTTCATTTCAGTAATCCGGAGATAGCAGCAATAAAGAATACTGTATAATGCATTCTTGTAAACTGGAAATGTTAAGTGTTCCGGAATCATTGACGATATAGAAGAATGATCAATCCCTTGTTCTTCCAACGTACGTAACACCTCTTGAGAAACTCCCTGTATACTCATACGTGCAGAAACAATAAACCGATCCGGAAAGAATTGTTTAAGTTCTTCCAAAAACAGAGCGTCAGGATTAAGAAGTGCGTTCATCACAGTTTCGCGTATCAGTGACACTTTCTCAAGACATTGCTCATAAGAAAGATTCTCTGCACGCAATTGGTCACAATAATTATAAATAAGAGTAAAATCTTCAAGCATCCTACGGTTTGTATATACAGTCTCGGATTTCCGGCAACTTTCTGTCCCCATCAGTGTTTTCATCATCCGTTCCTGAAGGTAGTTTTTACGTAGTAAATATATCACATACCCTAACAGCAACAAGAAAATGATCAAATAAACCAAATAAGCCGCCACCGATCGATACCAGGGAGAAAGGATATATACCGGAATAGAAAAATGCCGATATTCCGTATCAAATACATCCCTCTTATAGCGTACCTTAAAGATATAATCACCTGCCGGCACTCCTGTATATGAGGCTTCATTAATACTACTAAAAGAGGTCCAATCCTTATCATATCCTTCCAACTGGTAAGAATATTCTATATCTTCTCCTGATAAAAAATCCGGAACAACAAAAGAAAGTGCAAATGAAACCTCCGTCCCCTTCAACTGTAATGCCTTACCATCGTCTGTATAGTAATCTCCATCCCCCTGAACCACTTGCGTATGTCCAACAGTCAACTTACGTAACAAAATATCCGGATAAAATTCCGGAGCAGCCTGCACCTCTTTATCCAAATAAAGCAACCCGTCAATCCCACCGAAAAAAAGCTCCTGTGTATATGGACACATGTAATAAGCATCATCACTAAACTCACCGATTTGAACACCTGCACTGTAAAAGTAGGCATGTGATGAGCCATTTATCGGATTATATTTAATCAGCCCCCGATTCGTACCAAGCCATAAGAGTCCGTTCTCATCTTCAAGTACACCATGAATCATATCATTGAGCAAACCTTGCTCCCGTCCGATATAAGTAGCTTTCATCTGTTTTCCATTAGAATTCAGACATACCAACCCTGATGTTGTCCCTACATATAACAGCCCTTCTTTGGTCCGATACAGGCTAAGCACATCGTCTACCGACTTATGAAGCATTTCTTTCAAAGAAATCACTTTATATTCTTCAGTCCGCTTATCAAACCGTACGAGTCCTTTCTCCCGACTGCCAAGCCACAAAATAGAATCCCCTTCGGGCAGCATTGGATAGAACATCGTAATTTCTCGCTGACCGTGAAAAAAATGATAACTTTTCTGCGACTTGAAACGAATGGTACCTGCCTGCTTCTCAAGTATTAATTTATGAAAACCGGAACCGGCTGTCACCACATAAAGTACACTATCATTTTCCTCATAAATGCCATGTATCTCGGTGGGTTGTGCCGGCAGATTCTCCACAGAATGCAAAGCTTTGTCTTCAAAAGAATAGTAAAATAGTCCCGGATCTCCAGATCCTATCCAAAAGCCATCCATATAACGGCTTTGAACCAATTTATAAACAGGAAATTCTTTATTCCATCGTATATAAGACACAACATTTTGCTTACCTTCAGGAGAGTAAACTGTAACGGCAGAAGCCTCCTCATTCTCACGATAATCCGGTATATGCAACAGTCCATCACCCTTCGTCCCGAACCATAGCCCACCACTATTGTCTGTCATAACAGAACGTACCTGCCTGCTTAAGTTAGATGACAGTTGATTGAGCATCAAATTGGTGGCAATAGAATATTTCTTAGCATACATAATCGTTCCTTGTCCGTCTGAAGCAACCCATAAGACATTCTGATGAGGATCTCGATAAATACTATATATACGTACATTCCGGTCGACCACTTCTTCTTTATATTTTTGTGAAGTACGGAGACGGACTAACCCATTCGTTCGAAAACCAATAATAATATCTTCATAGAAAAGGGCTATTCCTGCAATAGTTCCATTCTTCTGCACTAATGAAGAAAGGTTACGAATATAAATTTTAGATTGTCGGGAAATATCATAAACATAAAGATCATGCTCACTATCGATAAAACAAAGAACGCCATTCTGATAAAAGACATCTTCAATAGGTTTCGCATGAAAACTAGTAGATGAAACAGTTGAATGAATTGATAATGTGTCACAATCAAAAGCATCCTGCGAAACCTGTAACAGCTCCCCTGTTTGTTGAGTGAAAATCCACAAAACACCATCATCCGTGACGAACGCCCGTTTATCCATATCTTCTACGGGTACTTTCAGATTCTTAATCTGTACAAATCGTTTATAAGATGTATTATAGTAGAAAATTCCACCATGACTCACCACCCATGTGTTTCCTTTAGAATTGGAATGTAGATAATAATCATCTGTAAAGTCATAATATCCGACAACTTGCCGTGAATCCTGTGAAAGACGATTGATCCCCAAATGGGTAGAAATCCACAAACAATTATTATCCGCCTGCTGAATAGAATGGATTACGTTGTTACTCAAAGCCTTGGGAGCTGAAAAATCGGAACGGAAAACTTCCATGCTTCTGCCGTCATAACAATTGACGCCATCGTAAGTACCGAACCACATCAACCCTGTATTGTCTTGAAAAAGACAAAGCACAGCGCTATTAGATAATCCTTGCTGATAATCTACTTTCCGGAAGATATATGAATCTTTACCGCCATCTGCCTGACAGATCAATGAATAAATCAATAGAACAAAAGGAAAAATCAAGCGCATTTTCATTGTGTTAATCATTAATATCATCTATTAAATATCAGGCAATCGCTTATATGTTTTGTTTCGCAGTGCGAAAAAAAATAGCCATTAATAATCGATGTCTTTGATTCTCTTTACACAAAGATACGTTTTTATACGGAAAATGCAACTCTATTTTATCAAGTACCTCTATTTTTCAACAATTACTTCACTACTAAGTTCACACAATCTAAGAGTCTGCCTCTTCCATTTTTCAATGATCTCATCATTATAAATAATAATGCAATCAGTTTTATTTTCATATCGCACGTTTATCAATATGTATATTTAAGCCATGTGTTTATCATTGATATAAGACCTATAAAGTTTTGTATACCAATTGATATTCTTGTAGTGTATCTATGCTAACGACGCAGAAAAGTAAGCTTCGTTGATTACTTCTCTCTCAACACTGCTTACTTCTCATGTAATCTATTAATAGAAAAGTTGCTCTTGATTAAGTCCAAACTTTCTTTTTATTAACAGTAAAGTTGCTTTTCATCCCTCAGGGAAAACGCACGAGTGCTAATTGTTTAATAATCAATAGTTCCCTTCTCTTCTCAAAACTTATTTAATGGCAATACTCTTGTATATCTAATAATAAATAAAGTCTTCCTAGTTACTTTTCCTCATATAGACGTGTCACAACTTTACATGGTCATGCCACCTATTGCTTTCATCCTTTTTAATCTTCGGGCTTCTTCAATTGATATATTGATTATTTATATTGTATTCATTCTGGTATTTCATTATCTTCACGTCTAAATAATAAACAGTAATGGATAAGATTGCAAAGGATTTTTTAATAAATGACGAATTGGCACGTCATATGGCTAGTATGTCTGAAGCTATTGATACAATAGACCCACGTGAAAAGAATAAAGTCACTTATTCGGGCAAATTGATAATGCTTGTCACTTTATCGGGTGTTTTTTGTGATTGTCAGAGTTGGAATGATATAGCAGACTTCGCCCGTTATAAGAAAGATTTTCTTAGGAGATTCATACCGGATTTAGAAACTACCCCCTCACATGATACATTACGCCGATTTTTTTGTATCATAAAAACAGAAAGATTAGAGAGTTGTTACAGAGAATGGGCCTGTAATATGAGAGGTGATTCACCGTCCATAGAAGATTGCGACTGGTCGAAAGTTCAAATAGGTGAGGGTAATGATCTTTATACGAATAGACATATAGCTATTGACGGGAAAACGATCTGTGGTGCCATCAATGCTGATAAACTGGTACAAGAGTCGGCGGGTAAAATAACAAAGGAGCAGGCAGCATCAGCCAAACTTCATATTGTCAGTGCCTTTCTTTCTGATATGAGTCTGTCATTAGGGCAGGAACGGGTCTCAATAAAAGAGAATGAAATAGTAGCAATACCCAAATTACTGGACGACATTGATATACGACAAGGAGATGTAGTTACCATCGATGCACTTGGCACTCAAAAGAAGATTGTAGAAAAAATAACAGAGAAACAAGCCGATTATCTTTTAGAGGTGAAAGATAATCATTTAAAACTAAGGGAAAATATCGAAAACGATGCGGAGTACTTGCTAATTTCCGGAAGAGAAAATGATTTTATCAAAAGAGCTGAAGAAACCACAGAAGGTCATGGATTTATGGTGACAAGGACCTGCATATCCTGCTCTGAACCCAGTAGATTAGGGTTCTGTTATCGCGATTGGAAGAATCTTAGGACTTATGGAATAATAAAGACCGAGAAAATAAATATAGCCACAGGGGAAATACAGAATGAGAAACATTGTTTCATCTCTTCATTAGTGAACAATCCAGAGCTTATTCTTAAATATAAGAGAAAGCATTGGGCGGTAGAAAATGGATTGCATTGGCAGTTGGATGTTACATTTAATGAAGATGATGGAAGAAAAATGATGAATTCGGCACAAAACTTTTCCACTTTAACTAAAATGGCATTGACCATTTTGAAGAATTATCAGGATGAAGACAAGAAGACTTCTGTCAATAGGAAAAGGAAGAAGGCTGGATGGAGTGATGAGTATCTAGCTAATTTGATAAACAACTTTATTAAAGCGTTTTAACTCGTGCGTTTTCCCTGGTTCATCCCTTCCAATCTATAAATGCAATCTTCATTTATAAAAACAA
>ERZ772886.2037-NODE-2037-length-17060-cov-5.786945_pt1 | contig 17060 bp, 10 predicted proteins | sample MGYA00512128_ERZ772886 | MGnify/ENA primary metagenome ERZ772886 (study PRJEB29015, sample SAMEA2737698) | human gut metagenome | biome: human gut; feature: human-associated habitat; material: faeces | place: China | collected 2012 ... | reverse complement strand
CATACTACGGGAAAAGAAGGATTCAAATTATGGATGGTTTCCGCCTGGTCTGCCGTTAATGGAATTTCTTTAGGTCAGGTAAAAGTAGATGATAAAAGCAATGAAATCACAGCTATTCCATTGTTGATTAACTCTTTGGAACTAAGTGGTTGTATTGTTACAATTGACGCGATGGGATGCCAGAAAGATATAACCCAGACCATTATTGAGCGTGATGCAAATTATATTATAGCTATAAAGGAGAATAAGAAAAAAAATTATCAACTAGCTAAACAAATTATTGACGATTATCAGGATAGAGATGAAATAATCAATAGAGTCACCAGGCATGTGTCGGAAAATACCGGACATGGAAGAGTTGAGAAAAGAACCTGTACTGTAGTCAGTTATGGTTCTATAATGGAGAAAATGTTTAAGAAGAAACTTGTGGGGTTGAAGTCTATTGTAGGGATAAAGTCGGAGAGAACAATAGTAGCAACAGGAGAATATACTCAAGAGGTCAGATACTATGTAACTTCACTTGATAATACCAAACCGGAGGAGATTGCATCTGCCATCAGACAGCATTGGTCTATTGAGAATAATCTTCATTGGCAATTGGATGTTACCTTTCGAGAAGACTACAGTAAAAAGGTGAAAAATGCAGCCAGAAACTTTTCGGTGGCAACAAAGATGGCACTTACCATACTAAAGAAGGATAAAACAACAAAAGGAAGTATGAATCTGAAAAGACTAAAAGCCGGATGGGATGAAAAATATTTGTCACAACTTTTACAGAACAATAATTTTTAATGCGTCTGCCCTGCGCCATTACAGTTACATTATTAAGCCACGATAATCAGATTTATATGGCTTCATTGTAACAAAAACAAGCTATCTTACACCTATTATGACCCTTATACGGCTATTTTGCACAATGATAGATAACCCGTTTTTACTGGTAAAAGTATGATAGATATTTTGTTTCACTATGTAGCATTTAATTCAAATATTTAGGAACATGAGCAAACGTTAGACTTAAAGAAGTTAGCGCCTGCCCATTCTTTGAAAAAGCAATTAAAAAGAGGCTGACTCAAAAACAATCTTGAAACAGCCTCTCGAATACAAACTTTAACCTATATTCTTTTTAGACTCAACACTACTTAAAGACGTATATTTCATAAAGCTCACATCCCCAAGAAGACAAAAGGTCAAATTTCACATACCGTGCAGTTATAGGTTCAATGAATTGATAGTAATCGGCATTCTCATCAGCAGTAGCTACTTTTCCTAGATAATTCCATGTGTTTCCATCAGAAGAAACTGATAATTGTACATTTTGAGGAGCATAATAATATATATAATCAAGACCTACTCCAGTGATTGTTTTTTCCTCTCCCATATCGAGTGTAAATGAAATATCTCCATCAGAACATATACCTTCATAGTTACCTTTGGTTTCACCATCAATAAGCGAACCGCCACCATCGTTTTGATAAAAATCACTACTATCTTCCACATCTACAGACCAACCCTGTTTGGACCATTCGATCCAACCGGAAGGCCGTTTGTAAGATATGTGTTCAAATCCCCTTATATATTTATTTATATTCAAGGTGAAAGAACTTCTTTTCTCATCCTGCACGAAGACCGGATCTTCACATTCAAAAACAGCTGTGATATTTAATGTGTTTGACGAGTCGTCCGATGTACGCAACAAAAAGTCATTAGTAATCTCCCAAGTAATATCTCCTGATGTCTTTTCACCAGCAGGAATTATAATTTCTGCAGGAGTAATACTAATGTCTTTCAGGTATTCGTCATCCAGTCCTTCCGTTGTAAGTTTCACCTTTACATCTTTCCGAGCAGGACGATCCAACTGTACACTGAATGTATATAGATTCCGCTCCGTGTCCTTAAATTCTCCGTTGAAATAAGTATGTTCGAATGTAGTTTTATTACCGGCTTTTCCTTCCAAGAAACCTGTAGCTACATACGCCTCTTTCTTTATCAAAGCTTTTGCCTCCAAGGAAATAGATGGCATTTTATATCCTTGCACAGTAGCTCTCACTCCTAAATCACAGGTAGCTTCATCGTAATTAGATTGAAAAACATCCATATTTTTTACACCCAAAGTAACACTGGCATCCGTATAGCCTGCCGGAATTATCAATTTGGTATCACTTAACTCAACATCTTCTCCGATTGGCTCAAAAGTAACTATTGCGTCCTCGGGTGAAGCGTTAAAACGAAAGGTGAATATTGCGGGTTTATCGAATTCTAATATACCCTCATTATTATAGGTGGCATTCACTATTATTTCCGAACCTTCTCCGTCTTCCGCCACAAGAGAAAAATTGTTATCCGGATAGGTAGCCAGACTTGGAGTTTCATCTTCGCCGCATCCAGAAAGGGCTGTCAGCGAACCGACTGCCAACAATAAGAAAAATCTATAAAGTGTTCTCATTTCTACAATTGTTTTTTAAATTATTGCAAATCATCGGGATATTGGTAAGGTGTGGCATCATTGTCCTTGTAGAACACGGTAGGTGCTTGTAACGGAGAACCATACAGAGTTTTCACATCAGACAGACGCCGGAATACATTACCATAATTTTCCGGCTTCGGTGAAAAGCCCATAAACCATCCAGAACCTTGGTTTATCAGTCTTTGTCCCTGTAAATCGCCACCTGTACCTCTAACAAACTCCATGGATTGACCGGAACATTCTTTGGATGTCAGGTCCCCATACGGAACTTGAGAAGGATCTCTACCATAATCACCAACTACAATATCTATCCAGTTTTTAATAGTTACTCCATCAACAACGGTTGCCTTCGAACTATACATTCTTTTTAATGCATATACCGCTACGATTTTATCAGGCATTGCTTGTTTTGTTTCGTAGCATAGACGTGCCGCAGCCTCCTCACTAGGCTTTGTTAATGCTGGATTATTCGGATCATAAGCGCCTTCATATTCGTCATCAAAACATACCCCGTCCAGATTATATGCTTTGCAATACTGAGCTAGTTCTCGTGCAAAGTCTTTGGCACCTTGTTTAGAAAGTTGCGCCACTCCTGTTATATCCCCGTTACTAAGTATCCCTAATACTATTTTAGTTCCACGTTTACGAAGTGGTTGCAAAAATTTCTCATTATTGTCTAGCAAATATTGTATGTAAGCATTACATTTTAAATAAGGGCGTTGGGCTTGTGCATCCCAGTTGATATTGGCAGCAAATGGGGAAACTACATCCCACAGCAATTTTCCGTTTTCCAGTTGAAAAGAAAGAGCATTCAGTGGATTTGTACCATCAAAGAAGACAAATGACTTTACTACATCTTCCCCTTTGTAAGTGTTTCCCAGCTTTCTCATATCTTTTATCAAATAAATACAATGACCAGCTTTCTCATCTTTTATGGTAATGTCGCTACTTACGTGGGTAAGAGCTATAGGTAAAGCATAGGTTTTATCTTCTTTCAAAGTGCCGTCTGCCTGAATGGTGATGTCAGTCTGAACAGATTTTGTTTGTGCATCTACAATAAGCTTCCCGTCATTCTTAAAAGAAACCAGGTGCGCAGGATACAATTCAAAATCGGTTTCATGCTCTTTGTTATAAGTATCCAAATAGTCTGCATCAATAATTACTTGAGCAGAAGTACTGGTACTCGCCATTTTACTAAGACTCATTTTTACAGAAGTAGTATAAGTATCTTTGTATAGCTCCACTACGTTAGAGGACAAATTGGACTTTCCGTCACGCAAGTATCCATTGTTTTCATAAATGCCAGTATATGCTGACTCATCTATTGCTTTATTTATGACAAGATCATCATCACAAGAGGTAAGGCAAGTTATGCCGCCTGCAAATATGGCAACCATCAACCCTGTTATCAGATATTTTTGTTTCATAATAATATTCTTTTTAATTAAAAGGATTAATATATTTGAGGAAGTTCTACAGGAACCCATATCGGATCTTTACTCGCTGTGATATCATTTCCATTGCCAGTACGATCTATAACAACCTTTCCAGACCCCTCATTAAATTTCCAGTAGGCTACAAGTCCTTCACTGGCAGGATTTACTTTATAAGGATTATCTGCAATTTGCTCTGCAGTTCTTTCTACGCTCCAAATACGAACCTCTGAAATTTCTCCCGGAAGCCAGCGGGTACCATCAAAAGAACGACCTATATAGCAATTCTTAGTTAAATTAACCGTACTATTTGCTGACTGGTCTTTATACACCGCCACACCATTCTTGTAATAGATTCGGTTTTTATTGACAGTGTTATACACAACAGCTATGTGTACCCATTCGTCTACCGGAAGTCCAATACCTGGTGCGTGATTTGCTGGAGGAAAACTTCCACCTGGCACAAATGCCTGAAGTTGATCACGTGGACGGTCACCATCACCGATACGTATAAGGAAATTACCTTCTATTCCAAAAACAGAACTTAGTGCATTATCACGTTTGGCCACCCAGTCATCACTTCGTACCAATGCTTCTACTGTAATAGTAGTCATCTTACTTACATTACTATTCCAGTTGATCGGGAAATAATTTTCCTTAATATTAGCTACAACATTAATAAGAGCAGCGCCTTTAATAATAAAATAAGTGGTACGGGCACTCTCTAGAAGTCCAATTCCAGTTACATTTGTGATTGTAACAGGCAACACATAACGTCTTGAGTCGTCCAATTGATTCAAATTAACGAAATTCACGATGATATCATCTCCAGAAATTCCTCCGGGTTGAATCGTAACATTTTTCACAGGAATATCATAAAACGCTTCGGGAAGTGCTGTAGCATTATCCCCATAACTTAGATTGTAGGTAGCTGCTAAAGATGGTTTGGCATCAAAGCTGACTTGGATTTCGTTGTCGACAGGAGCAGCAAGCCGATAAGTAATTTTACGACTGTCAAACAATACATCTTCTTTAATCAGTAAATCTTCAGTTACGGGTACCGAGCTTATATAAAGCTTATTGTCATAATGATGTTCATCATTAATATCCGTATTCTTGCAGCTGCTTACCGTAAATGCAGTAAGTGCTATAAATGCTAATTGATAAATATGCAATTTCATATTGTATTTCTATTTGTTAGGATTCATTATATGAATAGTTTCACGTACTGTTCCGTAAGTATTATTGTAATAATCCTTTTGGATATTGATGATAAAAATACCAGTGCGGGTATAATCTGGTGATGCCTGTACAATCCATTGAGCTGTACCTTGTGCAGCCAATACTTTATTTCCATTTGCATCCCGTGTATCCCAATAACCAATTATCATATCCTTATCTTCCTGTTGAGGAAACTGTGTACAGGCAATAAAACGATCTTTTGGAACAAGATCCACATTCGTTCCTGCTACGTCTATGCCTGCTTGAATAGCCATAAAAACATTTAATGTCAGATCCTCCATGTTTTTGGAAGAAGCGGTTTTCAGTATCAGATGATTGTATTTATCCAGCATATCCATGTTTTCGGGAGCTAAATACTGCACATAACCGTAAAAAACCAATGTTTTGTCGGTATGCTTAATCCGCCAATCCAACACTCTGCTGAAGAAGTTTTGCTGACGTGCCTTGTATTGTTGTAACACATCTTCTTGCATACCCACCATTGAAAGTCCTGTATAGTCAATTAGGATACCATCATATCCATAATTGTCACATAGAACCAGCATAGCATCCGTACGTTCATTCAGATACCTTTGTGCATCTTCTTCCGTCAATTCGGAATTATCTTTTGCCTTATTGTTCCATTCTTGTTCTAAACTCTCATAATTAATGCAGGAAAGCGTGCGGATATTCTTCTCGCGTATTTTTACCATTTCGGCTTGTGTTTCAGACGAGAGCTTTTCTGGATTATTCAAACAGATAAAATCCACACTGTCCAGTATAGCGGTGAGACGTTCGGTTTGATTGATTGGATTAGTTTCCGGATTGTCAAAAGAGACAAAGACTAACTTATGTTCTCCATCCTTGTAGCGTTTCAGATCTCTGATATAGTCAGCATACAGTTGCGGGTTTTGCTCTTCAAATGTAGGGTAATGGATGTTAATGCTTTCTGGGTCTGTCCAGCCTTCGCATGAGGAATACATCATCCCCCACACCATCAATATTGTTGTAAACAAACTGTTTTTTACTATTCTTTTCATATATATTATCACTTAAAGATTTTAATCACATTATTTTCATCCAAGTTCTCTAAGTACTTGGTAAATTCTAAATATAGGTTATTCAAGGAGATATCAGATATTTCTTACTTTTTTCGAAAAAAAAGAGAAAATGGACTAAGTGTTTATTATATTAGCATTGTTTTATTAACAAAGGAAGGGAAAGTCGACACTCTTCTTTTTGAGTTTAATAAAATGTATAACCATTAAATTAAATGTATGGAAAGCAAACATTCGCTTCGAAAGTCGAAGTTATTTCGAGCTTTATTGATTCTTTTGTTGATAGCAGTTCCTGTACAATGGGCTGCGGCACAGTTGACCTTATCAACTCCCCGTACAACTTTAGGAACTGTAATTAAACAAATTCAATCACAATCAAAGTACCAATTTTTCTACAATGACAAGCTATCAACTGTCACAGTTGAACCTTTAAAAGTAAAAGATGCTTCTTTAGAGCAAGTTTTAAACACACTTTTGAAAAATAAAGATATCTCTTATAAAATAGAAGAGAATATAATTTATTTATCAGAAAAAGAAAATTCCGATTCACTACAACAACAAAGCGGGAAAGAACGTACTATAACCGGACAAGTTGTAGATGCTAAAGGAGAACCATTGATTGGTGTTAGCATTTTAGTGAAAGGAACAACAGACGGAGCTATTACCGATTTGGATGGTAACTACAAAATTGTGACAAAAAGCAATAACCCAGTTATTGTTTATTCTTATATCGGATATAAGACACAAGAAATCCCTTTGAAAGGACAGACAGCCATTAATATTACGATGATGGATGATACCCAAGTGATTGACGAGGTAGTTGTTACAGCTTTGGGTATTAAGCGTTCAGAGAAAGCTTTGAGTTATAATGTCACACAGGTCGATGCAGAATCAGCTTTAGCTGTAAAAGATGCGAACTTTATTAATTCACTGAACGGAAAGGTTGCGGGTTTAAATATCAACTCTTCTTCTGGTATTGGTGGTGCAAGTAAAGTTGTTATGCGTGGCTCCAGGGGTATCGAACAATCGTCTAATGCTCTTTATGTTATCGACGGTATTCCAATGTATAACCTGAGCGCTTCTGGTGGTTCTGAAGAGATGCAATCGCAAGGCTCTACAGAAGCTATAGCTGATATAAACCCAGATGACATTGAATCAATGTCAGTTTTGTCTGGTGCTGCTGCTGCCGCATTGTATGGTAGCAATGCATCTAATGGTGCTATTGTGATTACAACCAAAAAAGGAAAAGTGGGTCGTGTAGCCTTGACCGTATCTAGTAATACAGAAATGTTATCTCCATTCGTCATGCCACAGTTTCAGAATCGCTATGGAACTTCTGGAACAGATGCTAGTTGGGGTAAAAGATTGAATGAAGCTAATTACCGCGGATACGATCCTGCAAGTGATTATTTTCAGACTGGGCTTATTGGAACAGAATCTGTAACACTTTCTACTGGTACTGAACACAATCAGACATATCTTTCTGCCGCAGCCGTTAATTCGCGTGGCATTATTCCAAATAACAAATACGACCGCTATAACTTTACATTCCGGAACACCACTCTTTTTCTAGAAGATAAGATGAAACTGGATGTTGGTGCTCAATATATTATGCAGAAAGACCGTAATATGGTGAATCAAGGTATTTATGCAAACCCATTGTCTTCTGCTTACCTGTTTCCGCGTGGAAATGACTGGGAAGATTACAAAATGTACGAACGTTATGATTTAGAGCGTAATATGTATACGCAATATTGGCCTCAAGGAGGGGGATCGTTCCGTTTACAAAATCCTTACTGGATTAATTATCGTAACTTGCGTGAAAATGACAAAGATCGTTATATGTTGAGTGCAGCTTTAAGTTACGATATTCTAAGTTGGTTGAACGTAGCTGGACGTGTACGTCTAGATAATTCATACAACACATATACACAAAAATACTATGCCTCTACCATCGCAACTATTGCTGAAGGTGAAAATGGTTTTTATGGTGTAACAAACACTCGTGACAAGCAAACATATGCAGACTTATTGTTGAATATAAATAAAACATTTGGCGAGGATTGGAGTTTAACAGCTAATATCGGAGCATCTTATTCAGACAATCGTTCTGAAGCTCTTGCCGTTAGTGGACCAATTGCAGCGAATGGACTTCCTAACTTTTTCACAGTTGCTCAATTGGATAAAGAAACTGGGAAACGTGAAGAAACTGGTTATCGTGAACAAACACAATCTATATTTGCATCTGCAGAAGTTGGTTATAGAAGTACTTACTACTTGACTCTTACCGGACGTAATGATTGGCCAAGTCAATTAGCGGGACCGAACTCAAAACAGTCTTCTTTTTTCTACCCGTCAGTAGGAGGCTCTGTTGTTTTGTCTGAACTTTTCAAATTACCTGAAAGTATTTCATACTTAAAACTACGTGCTTCTTGGGCATCCGTAGGTCTACCATTTGGACGCTTCCTTGCTTATCCAACTTTTTCATGGAATACTTCAACAGGAGCATACTCTTCTCAGTCTGCATATCCATTGTATGATTTGAAACCGGAACGTACAGATTCTTGGGAAGTAGGTCTTACTGCACGTTTCCTTAAACATTTCAATTTTGATGTTTCATTCTATAATACCAAGACTTACAATCAAACCATGGATGCAAAGCTTTCTCCAACAGGAGGCTATAGTACATTCTATGCGCAGACTGGTAACGTACGTAACCGTGGTGTAGAACTTTCACTTGGTTACAAGAATACATGGAACAAGTTTTCATGGAGTTCTAACTACACATTCAGTGCCAATAAAAACAAGATTTTAAGCCTGATTGATGGTTACATAAACCCTGTAACCGGTGAAGAAATAACAAAAGACCGTATGGATGTAGGTGGTTTATCAAAGGCACGGTTCATTCTAAAAGTAGGTGGATCTTTAGGTGATCTCTACTCACAGTCTGACTTGCTTCGAGATTCAAATAATAAGATTTATGTAAATGCCGATGGAAATGTAGCAGTGAATGACAAAGCTGATGATATTTATTTAGGATCTGTTTTTCCAAAAGCTAATATGGCATGGCGCAATGACTTTCAATATGGTAACTGGGGACTTGGCTTCCTTCTTACTGCCCGTTTGGGAGGAGTCGTTTACTCTGCGACTCAAGCCGTTCTTGACTCCTATGGTGTATCCGAAGCTACAGCAGCAGCTCGTGATAATGGTGGAGTCGTGATAAACGGCAACGATATGATTGACGCGCAAAAGTGGTATACAGTGGTTGGTGCCGACAGCGGTATTCCTCAATATTACACTTATAGTGCTACCAATTTACGTCTGCAAGAAGCTTCTGTCAGCTACACTATCCCAAGAAAGAAATTGAAAAATATTATGGATATCACTCTTTCGCTGGTAGGTCGTAACTTGTGGATGATTTATTGCAAGGCTCCTTTCGATCCTGAATCTGTAGCCACTACAGGTAACTATTACCAGGGAATTGATTACTTTATGATGCCTAGCCTTCGTAGCGTAGGATTCAATTTGAAACTTAAATTCTAAAAACGGAAAAGATGAAGAAAAATACAATAATACAGTTTATAGTCACTGGTATGTTTCTTTTCGGTGCAACTGCATGTACAGGAAACTTTGAAGATTACAATAAAAATCCTCATGAACCAGACCAAAATGACATGGGAGTAGATTGGTATTTGGTAAGATCATTAGCTCTTAATTTACAAGATTTGATGATGCCAGAACAAGAGAACTTTTCTCAATATGTAGACTGTTTGATGGCAGGAGCATTTTCGGGATATGTAGCAGACTCCAATTTGGGTACAGGTTGGTCTGGTCGTTACGCAACTTATAATCCTTCAGACGATTGGAAAAAAATTCCATTCAATGATTTTTATTCAAAGTTTTATCCTGATTACTTCAATTTGAAAAATCAAAGCGATGATGAACTTTTCTTATCGTTGGCCGAGTTATATCGTATCGTCGTAATGTTACGTGTAACAGATACATATGGTCCCATCCCTTATTCAAAAGTAGGTGCAGCTAATGCGATCAAATCCCCTTATGATTCTCAGCAAGCTGTCTATGCCAAAATGCTAGAAGATTTGGATAATATTATTACAGTATTAGGAAAGTTTGGCAACCAAAGCTTCAGCTCAAGTGCTGATAGAATTTATAATGGCAATACATCAGCATGGTATAAGTTTGCCAACTCTTTGAAGCTAAGAATGGCGATGCGTACTTGCTATGTAGCAGGATTTAACGTGAATGGAAAAACATCACAGCAATTGGCTGAAGAAGCTGTAGCAGCAGGTGTTATGACTGCTGCAACTGATGGCGCTTATCGTAAAGTTGCCGATCATAATCCATGGCAACGTTTTATGGTACTATGGTCAGATGCACGAATTTCAGCGGATTTAACCTGCTACATGAATGCATACAACGATCCTCGTCGCGAAGCATATTATGATAAAAGTACTTTTGGCACCGTGTCGGGAAATGCATATACTGGAGAAGAAAGTTATGTAGGTTTACGTCGGGGTATTCTGCAAGGACAATATAACTCCTGGTCACAAGGCTCTTCTTGTATGAAAGTCACTACGAGTGATAATATAGTTGTGTTCCGTGCATCAGAAGTCGCTTTCTTGCGTGCTGAAGGAGCTCTTCGTAACTGGAACATGGGAGGAACAGCTAAAGACTTCTATGAGGAAGGAATCCGTTTGTCGTTTGAAGAAAACGGAATTACCAGTGGAGTCGAAAATTATCTTGCAAGTACGGGAAAAGTAGAAGCATATAAAGATCCACTGAAAGGACAAAGTGCCCAAACTTATGATTACTCTGGAGCTATTAATACAAATGTAACTGTGGCATGGTCTGGAGGTGATTTTGAAAAAAGCTTAGAACAGATTATTACTCAAAAATGGATTGCAAACTTTCCAAATGGTATGGAATCATGGACTGAGTACCGTCGTACAGGCTATCCTAAATTAATGCCAATGGCAGCAAATGCAAGTGGAGGAATTGTTAATGATGCGGAAGGTGCACGACGCATGCCATATCCAACTGATGAATATCGTGAAAATAGAGAAAGCGTAGAAGCAGCAGTTGCGACATTGACACAAGAGTCCAAGACTAAAAGAGGAGATACGATGGCAACTCACGTATGGTGGGACTGTAAATAAATCAACCAATGAGTAACAAAAAATAAAAATATATACCAAGTACTTAGTATATTAAATTATACAAATAAAATTACCTTAATTATAGCATATATGAGAAGAAAAATAAAATATCTCATGCCTGTAATGCTGGCATGTTCTATGATGCAGTTCTCGTGTTCTGACTGGACAGATCCAGAAAGCATCAATATACATACTCCTTCTATGGAGGAACAAAATCCGGAACTTTATGCTCAATACCTGGAATCTCTCAACAACTTTAAAGCAACAGACCATCAGGTAGTAATTGTTTCAGTTAATAATGTAAGTACTGTAACAACCTCACGCAGTCAACATCTTACTGATATGCCTGACAGTCTCGACTATATTTGTCTAAACAATACAATGGAAGTAAATCAGGCAAATATATCTGAGATGAAGGAAGTACGTCGATTGGGTACAAAAGTATTGGGATTAGTTGATTTCGATGCTATAGAAAGTGCATGGAAAAAGATTCTTGAAGAAGAAGCAGCCAACGCTGTACCTAATCCCGAATCTGATGAAACAGAAAATGGAGAAGAAGGAGAAGAGACTGTCGACGATGCAACACGTTTTATTGAATACTGCAAAAGTGAGGTCACTAAACAAATCGCCGCAAGTAACGCTTTAGATGTAGATGGAATTGTAGTGAATTATACAGGCTTCGACCTCAATTCGCTTGTTGAAGAGAATGAAATTGCCGCTGAAACAGCACGTCAAGGAGCATTCTTTGACGCGGTAGCTAACTGGAAAGTTGCGAATACTAATAAGGACTTGCTTTTCAAAGGTTACCCGCAGAACGTTATTGGTAAAAGTCTGTTTTCTGATTGTAAATACATCATTGTCAATGCGCATGGAGCAAAAAACCAATACGAGATGTCTTATCTCATACTCATGGCATCAGCAAAAAACGTACCAACCGACCGCTTCATCATGGGAGTAACAACGCCTTATCTTACCAATTCGGGGAGTTACAATGGTGAACTCGGAGATGGCTCATCTGCCATCATTGGAGCTGCTCAATGGGCAGTGGCAAAGACGCCTGACTACACCAAAGCTGGAATTTCAATTGATGCAGCGGAAAAAGACTATTTTAATGCCAGCAATGTATACCCAACCTTAAAAGAAGCTATAAGTATATTGAGTCCAACCGTTAAATAAAAAACTGCCTTATGAAATTAAACAATTTAATATTTACAGCTCTTGCCGGTTTCTCAATAATTCTTGCCGGTTGCCAGAACAACGATGAAAATGAACAGCATTATGACAATAAACTCTTCATTTCGGCATCGAACTTTACTAAGGAAATACTGTTCAAAGCTGGTGATACAAATGTAGAAACTGGTCTTTCAGTAGCCATAGCAAAGCCTGAAGAACATGATATCAAAGTGACTATGTCACCTGCTCCCGAACTTTTATCAACTTATAAACTGGCATATTACGATGAAACTGCAGTACTTCTTTCTGAAGAACATTATTCAATGCCAGAAACTTCGACTACCATCAAATCAGGTAGTATAGTTAGTCCAGAATTGCCTATTGAATTCATTAATACAGGAGAACTTGATATCAAAACCACTTATGTGCTTCCAGTCACTATTAAATCAGTGGAAGGAATCGGCGTTTTGCAAAGTGCTAAGACATATTATTATGTATTCCGCGGAGCATCACTTATTAATGTGGTATGTAATATCAGTCGTAATCGTGCTTATCCGGACTTCAAGAATGACTCCAAATTCAATAATCTAACGGAGAATACGATGGAGATACTGTTCAAGGCCAATTCATTCCCTAATACTCTGAACACGTTGATGGGTATCGAAAGCAATTATTTGCTCCGTATCGGTGACGCAACCATTCCGAATAACCAACTTCAAGTAGCTACTTCTGTTAACAATTGTACAAGCGCAGACCTTCAACTTGAAAGTGGCAAGTGGTATCATGTAGCTGTCGCATTCAATAAAGGTAATGTCAAAGTATATATCAATGGCGTAGAAAAGCTTTCCGGTTCAACGGGAAAGAGTTCTGTTAGTCTTGGTGCTAAACATACCAATGAGGAAGACGGCTCACGTTGTTTCTGGGTAGGTTATTCCTATAAAGATGACCGCTATTTTGATGGCGTCGTTTCCGAAGTACGAATCTGGAATCGTGCATTAACAGCAGAAGAAATTCAGGCAACAAATCACTTCTACACAATAGAACCTGAATCGGAAGGGCTCATTGCATATTGGAAATTCGACGAAGGTTCGGGTACAGTAGCTAAAGATTACAGCGTGAGTGGCTATGATTTGACAATCGAAAAAGAACCTAAATGGGAATCTGTTTCATTGCCTCAATAATAAATCATTTAACTAAGAATTGAATATGAATATGATAAACAATATCAAATATGCTTTCCTGCCAGTGGTAATGTTCACTATGGCAACCTTCACATCTTGTGAGGAAGACATTGAAATAGGAAACAAGATAGATGAATCTTCTTATTTGGCATCGACTCAACTGAGCGGATTATTATTGGACGAAAATACGAATAAAAACAGTTCGGTAATCGAGCTCCGAAATAATGAATATAGCACTAATGTGGTATTCCGTCTTTCTAAACTACCTCAAAAAGGAGTAGATGTTCAAATAGCTGTCGAGGAATCATATGCAGCTATATACAACACTATCCATGAAACGGATTTCGAAGTGTTTCCTGCCGCTAATGTGAAAATCGCAAATAATGGTACTTTTGTACTTGCCCCAGATGATAAAGTTACCCCAAGCGTGAAAGTTACACTGACTGCGTTTGATGGAATGGAAGAGGATAAAACCTACATAGTACCTTTGACAGTAACATCTTCTACTGAAGGAGTAACATTTACTGAAACGTCCAAGCATATGGTGCTTCTCGTTCAAGATTATCGCAACAAACCTAATACTAACAAAGGAGAAGATGCGGTACAAACAGTTCTTTATTTCGAAGTTAATGATACTAACCCGCTCAATGCCCTTGAGTTTCTGACTGAAAGTGGTAAATATTTTTTCGACCATATCGTACTTTTTGCTGCTAATATCAATTGGGATCCAGAGAAACAACGAGTATATTTAGCGAACAATGAAAATGTTCAATTCTTGCTCGACAATAATGATAAGTATCTACAACCATTGCGTAAAGCTGGTATGAAAATTATTATCAGCATCCTTGGTAATCATGACGAAGCTGGTGTCGCTCAACTTTCGGATATGGGAGCTAGGGAATTCGCCCGGGAACTGGCAGCTTATTGCCGTGCTTATAATCTGGACGGCGTCGCTTTCGATGACGAATATTCGAACTCACCAGACCTTTCAAACCCCTGGCTTGCAAGCCCATCAGCTTATGCAGGTTCACGATTAATGTATGAATGTAAAGCTGTCATGCCGGAAAAAATTGTCTCGCTCTATAACCTTGGCAACATGTATTCAAGTAGTCTCCAAGTTATCGATGGTATCGAACCTGGTCAGTATTGCGATTATGCTGTAGCTGACTATGGTGGTGCTGCTGGGCCAGGTACCGGTATGACATTGAAACAGTGTGCTGGTATGTCAATAGAACTAAGACGAGGCAGTGGCAACTCAAGTGAATCTACAGCGCGTTCTAGAAAAGAAGCTGGTTATGGATACTACATGTTCTTCGCACTTGGCCCATCATTATATGGTTCACAAGTATATAGATGCCAATCCGTTTGTAAAGGTTTGTACGATGAAACATTAGTTTATCCAAGTTACTATTATAAAAAGAATAGTACAGAACGTGAAGCTATTAACTGATTAATGTATATTTTACCTTAAAAAGAATAGATATGAAATTATTTAAGAATTTAATGATAGTGTTATCGGTATCCCTCCTACTATGGGGTTGTTCTGATGATGATGAATCAATCAATAATGGTAATTCAACAATCTCACTATCGACCAATATACTCCAAGTGGATAAAAATGGAGGGGATGCTACAGTTACTGTAACAAGCTCCGATAACTGGCGGTTGTCAGGAATATGTGATTGGGCACATCCGTCAATAACTTCAGGTAAAGATGGTGATGTAGTTACTTTTACCATCGATCCTAACAAATTAGATGAAAAGCGTACTGCAACCTTCAAGTTTTTCACAGGTTCTTCAGTTGTGCCACTACAAGTAGAGTCTCAACCTGCATATATAATGGATTTACTTTCTGACGAAGCTCTTTCTATTACTAAAGAAAAAAGTACTGTGAGAATTCAACTTAATACCAATGTGGCCGACCCAACGATAACATATAGTGACGGTGGTAAAGAGTGGCTGACATTCGATAGACGTAATGAATTCGGTGGCAAAGTAACTTTATCATTCACTGCTGCCGAGAACAAGACATATAAAGATCGTAGTACAAAAATTACAATCTCAAGCCCACTCGTTACTGAAAGTGTCAATGTAGATATTAATCAAAAACAAACAGATGCAATTATCACCGAAAGTAACACTTTAACATATGATCTAACAGCACGAACTATCTCTTTTAAAGTGAAATACAACGTCAATTACGCTATTTCCATAACAAAAGGGAAAGATTGGATTACTGATCAATCAATTTCCGAACCACAAAAAGGCGATGATGGTTTGACTACGGTTACTGTTACTTATAAACTATCCGCATCACCAGCTTCGCGTGGAGGTACAATTCATATTGCCCAAACCAGTGGTACATTAGTAAAAGATATTGCTATTGTTCAAAAAGATCCGGACGCCAGCCCTGTGGAAATTCCAGATGCCGTTCTTCGAGCACTTTGTATATCTAACGGTTGGGCTCTCCCTATTGATGATACCAAATGTATTATTCTTGAAGAAGGATTAAACGCAACTTCATTCTCTAACACCTCATACTCTAACCAGATTAAAGATTTAACCGGAATAGAGTATTTCCCTAACCTGACTTCATTACGTTTAGGTTATTGTTCAAACATGAAAAAGCTTGATATTTCAGGTTTACATAAGGTATCATCACTCACATTTAATAGCCCTACTATTTGTGAAGAGTATAATTTGGGAGATAATCCAATTACTAGTTTCAATGCAGGAGGTAGCTATGTTTATTCGGAGGCAGAAAGTCTTAAAGTCATCAGTAGTAAACTTGAGTCTTTGGATTTAAGTCTTGTTTCCTGGTATGCAAGTTATGATTATGTTACGTCAATTGATGCTTCGGAATGTCCAGCATTAACAAACTTAAACGCCAATCGTAGCAGCAAAATTAAGACTCTTTATTTAAAGACTGGTCAAGTGATACCAAAGTTAACTAAGAATGATGCAACTACTATTGTTTACAAATAATTAATATATAGAGAAATAATTTATAGAGAATCCCTTTATTTACTCTTTCCAAATCTGTGAATAGAGTCAAATAAAGGGATTATTGCTATCTATTTTTATCTAATGCTAGCTCTTATCTTAAAATACTCTTTTCATCTATAAACAAACCACAACCAGTACTCAAAGACCTTTTTGAATCCAACAATATTGAAATCAACTGATTATATAATCAATGTAACCTTAAAACTCTAAATCATATAAAGATTAAGAGTCATTCAAAAAACAAAACTATTCCACCTGCTCTTTCGGGTAATTCACCAAATACAGTGTCTTTGTCGCCCGAGTAAAAGCTGTATACAACCACCGGAAATAATCCGGAGTCAAAT
>ERZ772886.2036-NODE-2036-length-17069-cov-9.141413_pt1 | contig 17069 bp, 14 predicted proteins | sample MGYA00512128_ERZ772886 | MGnify/ENA primary metagenome ERZ772886 (study PRJEB29015, sample SAMEA2737698) | human gut metagenome | biome: human gut; feature: human-associated habitat; material: faeces | place: China | collected 2012 ... | reverse complement strand
CCTTCGCCATCAGCCGGATGCTGGGCGGCGGCACGGAGCTGCTGCTGGGCGACCTCATCGAGCGGCAGTTTTTGGGCGGCGCGTACAACCCACAGCTGGGCGCGGCCATCTCGCTGGTGATGATGGTCATCGTGGTCATCTGCATGCTGGTGATGAATCGCTTCGGTGAAGGCGAGGAACAGGCGGTGATGCTGTGAAAAAGAAAAGAGACGTGCGGTTCGGCAGCCGCTTTTTCATGGCGCTGATCGGTATTTTCCTGTATGCGCCCATCGTGCTGCTGATCGTGTTTTCCTTCAACGCGGGAAACAGCAACACCGTGTGGAAGGGCTTCTCCCTGATGTGGTATGCAAAGCTGTTCCAGAACCGCATCATTATGCAGAGCGTGTATACCACGCTGCTGGTGAGCCTGCTGGCCACGGTCATCGCCACGGTGGCGGGCACCTTCGCGTCCATCGGCTTCCATGCCATGCGCCGCAGGGTCCGCGACCCGCTGATGATGGTGAACAGCATTCCCATGATGAACGCCGATATTGTCACCGGCGTCAGTCTGTGCCTGCTGTTCGTGGCCTTTTTCAACGGATGGGGCACTTTTGCCGGCTGGGTCAACAGCTGGCAGAGTCTGGTAGTCCTGCCGGAGCGGCTGACCATGGGCTTCGGTACCCTGCTCATCGCCCATGTGTGCTTCAACATCCCATATGTCATCCTGTCCGTAGGCCCCAAGCTGCGGCAGATGGACAAGAATCTGGTGGACGCGGCTCAGGATCTGGGCTGTACCTGGATGCAGGCGTTCTGGAAGGTCATCCTGCCGGAGATCAAGCCGGGCATCGTATCCGGAGCACTGACGGCATTTACCATGTCCATCGATGACTTTGTCATCAGTTATTTTACGGCGGGCTCGTCCGTATCCACGCTGGCCATGACCATCTACGGCATGACAAAAAAGCGTGTCAGCCCGCAGATCAACGCCATCTCCGCGCTGCTGTTCGGTACGGTGCTGCTGCTGCTGGTCATCATCAATGTGCGGGAATCCCGCCAGGAGCGCAAGGCCATGCAGCAGAGGTGAGCAGGCGCTCTGACTATTTTATAACGTTCTATTTCAGGAGGATAAAGCATTGAAAAGAATCATCGCGTTTGTGCTGACGGTCATGATGACCGTGGGACTGCTGGCCGGCTGCGGCGACGGAGGCAAGGAGCAGCGTGTTGTCAACGTGTGCAGCTGGGGCGAGTATATCGACGAGTCTCTTATCGGCGAATTTGAGGCCCAGACCGGTATCCATGTCAACTATCAGACGGCGGAGAGCAACGAGACGCTGTACTCCCTGCTCCAGACCGGCGGCGCGGATTTCGACGTGATCGTGCCCTCCGATTACATGATCGGGCGGCTTATCGACGAGGGGATGCTGGCAGAGCTGGATTACAGCGCCATCCCCAACTATGACCTCATTGATCCGCAGTACAAGTCCCTGAGCTTCGATCCGGAGAACAAGTACACCGTGCCCTACAGCTGGGGTACTGTGGGCATCATCTACAACACCAAGATGGTGGATGAGCCCATCACCAGCTGGGGGGCTATGTTTGACGAGAAGTACGCCGGACAGGTGCTGATGATCAACAACTCCCGCGACGCGCTGATGGCGGCCCTGTGCTATCTGGGCTACGACATCAACACCACCGACGAGGCTCAGCTCGATGAGGCGTTCCAGCTGGTGAAGAACGCCAAGGACAAGGGCGTGTATCAGGCCTTCGTCATGGATGAGATCTTCGGCAAGATGGAGGGCGGCAACGCGGCCATCGCCATGTACTATGCCGGCGACTATCTGACCATGCTGGAGAACAACGAGGATCTGGCCTTCGTGGTGCCCGAGGAGGGCAGCAACTGGTTCGTGGACGCCATGTGCGTCCTGAAGTCCAGCCAGCATAAGGACGAGGCCATGGAATGGATCAACTTCATCGCCGGAACGGACGCCAGCCTGGCCAATATGGACTATATCTGGTATGCCTCCCCCAACGCCGAGGCGCTGGCGGAGTACCCCGCCTACTACGAGGAGCAGAACGGTGAGGCGCTGGATCAGGAGCTCTACAACATCATGGCGGCACCGGCCGACGTGCTGGATCGCTGCGAGCTGTATGTGAACCTGCCCCAGGAGACGCTGAAATACTACGACAAGCTGTGGACCCAGCTGGGCGTGTAACACCGCGGGCTCTTTGAGGACAAAACAGCACCGCGCCTGTGGCCGCGGATACAGCTGCGGCCAAGGTGCAAGGAAAATTTTGAATCAGGAGGTACGAACATGATCGAGACCGGCATGACCCATACCGTGGAAAAGACCGTGACCGCCGACATGACCGCCAAAGCCATCGGCTCCGGCGGGCTGGAGGTGCTGGGCACCCCCTACATGATGGCCCTGATGGAGTGCGCCGCCATGTGGTGCGTGCAGAACGAGCTGCCGGAGGGCAAGGGCACCGTGGGCGTGGAGATCGCGTCCAGCCATCTGGCCCCCACCCCCGTGGGAATGAAGATCACCGCCACCGCCGAGGTGACGGGCGTCTCCGCCAACGGCAAGATGATCACCTTCAAGGTCAGCGCCTCCGACGAGGACGGCCTGATCGGCGAGGGCACCCATACCCGCGCCGTCATCGACAACGCGCGGTTCCAGCAGAAGTGCAGCGACAAGCTGCATAAGGTCAAGTAAAGCAGATACGGCAAAAAGGACTTCCTGTACGAGGGTACGGGAAGTCCTTTTTTGCGCCCTTGCGGCGGCGCGGCATATCTGGTACAATAATAAGGTTAAGAAAGCGGAAAGGGGAGAGCATATGCGCGTACTGGCCACCATAGCGTTCTCCTTTGCGGCAGGACTGTTTCTGGTACTGCTGCTGCCGTGGTCCGGATGGTATCTGTGGGCGGCGGCGGCGCTGGCGCTGGCCGCGCTGGGCCTGTACCTGTGGGGCCGGACGCAGAAGCGGTTCCGCCGGAGCCGGCTGATCCTGTGGCCGCTGGCGGCGTCGCTGGTGTATTTCACCGCGTATCAGGCGGTGGTGCAGCAGCCGGTGCTGGACCTCTGCGGCACGGAGACGGCGTTTGCCGGCACCGTCTGCACCTGGCCGTGGGAGACGGAGCGAGGCGCTGCGGTGACGGTGCGGCTCCATGGGATGCACGGGGCCAAGGCTACGTATTACGGCGGGGAGGAGCTGCTGACGCTGGAGCCGGGGCAGACGCTGTCCGGCGCGGCGTGGTGGCAGGATGCCTCCAATATCCGAGGCACAGAGCTGACGCAGTTCACGGCCCGAGGCGTATACGCCCTGCTCTATCAGCGAGACGAGCCGGAGGTGGGGCAGGGCAGCGCAGGAAAGCTCCGCTGGCTGCCGCTTCGAGCGGCGCGGGCCATGCAGGAGAGGGCCGCCGCCATCTGGGACGACCAGTCGGTGCAGGGCTTTCTGATCGCGGAGCTCATCGGCGACCGTGCGGCGCTGCCGGAGGGCGACGCCGTGGTGATGGAAGAGACGGGACTTGCCCATCTGTTCGCGGTATCCGGCCTGCACTGTGCATTTCTGGTGACGCTGCTGGGGCTGCTGACTCCGGGAAACCGGCGGCGGACGCTGTGCGCCGTGACCATACCGGCGCTGCTGTTCTATATGGTGATGGTGGGCCTGTCGCCATCGGTGGTACGGGCCTGCATCATGCAGATATTCCTGCTGACTGCGCCGCTGTTCCGGCGGAGCAGCGACGGCCTTACCGCTCTGGCGGCGGCGCTGGGCGTCATCCTGCTGGCCAACCCCTTTTCGGCGGGGAGCGTCAGCCTGCAATTGAGCTTTGCCGCCGCGCTGGGCATGGTGCTGCTGACACCGCGGCTCTATCAGACGCTGAGCGGCTGGTATCACGGGCAGCGGCGGCTGGTGGAGCGGATGATCCGCTTTTTAGCGGCCAACCTGGCGGCTACGCTGGGAGCCATGGTGTTCACCGCGCCGCTGATCGCATGGTACTTCAACATTTTCGTGATCGTGGCGCCGCTGGCCGGACTGCTGGCGGTGCCCGCTGCGGGCTGGAGCTTCATGGCGGCCTTCATCACCACCCTGCTGGGGCTCGTGTGGCTGCCGCTGGGGCAGGTGCTGGGCTGGGTGTCCTTCGCGCTGGTGAAGTACATCCTGTGGGTGGCGCGGACGCTGACGGCGCTGCCGTTCCACGCCGTCTATTTCAACAACCGCATCCTCATCTACTGGATGCTGTACAGCTATATCGCGTTTATCGGTTGCGCCGTCACGAAGGACCGGCGGCGGAAGTACGCCATGGCGGCGGTGCTGTCGGCGATGATGCTGGCGGTGTCCGTATGGCTGGGAGACACCGGCCGGTACGGTGTCATGAACGCGCTGGCGCTGGATGTGGGGCAGGGCGAGAGCGTGGCCCTGTGGTCCGGCAAAGAGGCGGCGCTGGTGGACTGCGGCAGCAGCAACAGCTACGTGGACGCAGGCGGCGTGGCGGCGGATCAGCTGGCCAGTCTGGGCGTGCGCAAGCTGCGGTGCGTGGTGGTGACCCACTACCACGCCGACCACACCAACGGCCTGTACGAGGTGATGGAGCGCCTGCCGGTGGAGACGCTGTATCTGCCGGACATCGAGGACGAATACGGCGTGCGGCAGCGGCTGGTGGAGCTGGCGGCGCGCAAGGGCACGGACGTGGTGTTCGTGACATCCCCCACCGTTCTGACGCTGGGGGAGATGACGCTGACGGTCTATCCGCCGGTGGCGGCGGAGGGAGACCTCAACGAACAGGGCCTGTCGGCGCTGGCCACGGCGGGCGATTTCGACCTGCTGATCACCGGCGACATGGCGGGGAGCACCGAGCGGAAGCTGGCAGAGACATATCCTCTGCCGGATATAGAGGTGCTGGTGGTGAGCCATCACGGCTCGCGGTACAGCTCGGACGAGACGTTCCTGCGTGCTACCCGGCCGGAGGTGGGCATCATCAGCGTGGGCGACAACAGCTACGGACACCCCTCCGGTCAGGCTATGGAGCGGCTGGAGGACGTGGGCGCGGACATCTGGCGCACGGACAGGCAGGGCACGGTGCGCGTCACGGTGAAGGGAGAGGACTGACATGGCAAAAAAGGAGAGCCGCAGCGGCGGCTATGAGGCGCTGCGGGCCGCCGTGAAGGCAGGCGTACCGGCTAATCTCTATATTTTCTACGGTGAGGAGCGCTATCTGCTCCAGACCATGGCGCAGCGGCTGAAGGAACTGCTGATCCCTGCGGGCTTCGAGGAGTTCAACTACCACCGTCTCACCGGTAAGGGCCTGACGGTACAGGAGCTGGCGGAGACGGCAGAGGCCATGCCCATGATGGCGGAGCACACCCTCATCACCGTCACGGACATGGACATCTTCAAGCTGGACGAGGGACAGCGGACGGCGCTGATCGATCTGCTGTCCGACTTCCCGCCCTACTGCACGCTGATCTTCCTGTACGAACAGCTGACCTACAAGCGGGACGGGAAGATGAAGAAGCTGTGCGCCGCCCTGAATGAGCACGTGCAGGAGGTGGAGTTCGTCCAGCAGGAGCGAAAGGACCTGCTGAACTGGCTGAAGCGGCGGTTCGCCGCCGTCGGCCACGACATCGACCAGACGGCGGCGGACCACCTGCTGTTTACCTGCGGCAGTCTGATGCGGGGACTGATACCGGAGATCGAGAAGATCGCCGCCTACGCAAAGCACGAGCGCATCACCATGGCGGACATCGACGCCGTGGCGGAGCCGGTGCTGGACGCCCGCATTTTTGACATGACCAACGCCGTCACGGCGCGGAACTATGACCGCGCCGCCGGCGTCCTGGCGGAGCTGCTGCGGATGCAGATGGAGCCTATCGCCATTCTGGCGGCGCTGGGCAAGGAGCTGCGGCGGCTGTATACGGCGCGTCTGGCGCTGGACGGCGGCAAGGACCGCGTTTGGCTGAAGGAGCTGTGGAGCATGAGCAGCGACTATCCCGCCAAGCTGCTGCTGCAGGCGGCGCGGAACGTGGATCACGACTGGTGCCGTCAGGCGGTGAAGCGCTGTCAGGTGCTGGACCGCCGTATGAAAAGCGAGCGCAATATGGATAGTGAGGGCGAGCTGAAGCTGCTCCTCATGGAACTGGCAGGTGGGCGATGAAGCCCCGCGTCCGCGAGGTTATCGTGGTGGAGGGCCGCTACGATAAGAACACGCTTTTGCAGGCGGTGGACGCCGTGGTGGTGGAGACCGGCGGCTTCGCCGTGTTCCGCAACGGGGAAAAGGCCGCGTACCTGCGGCGGCTGGCGGAGAAGCGCGGAGTGATCCTGCTGACAGATCCCGACGGCGCGGGCTTCGTCATCCGGAACCATCTCAAGGGCATCCTGCCGCCGGAGCAGGTGAAGCAGGCCTATGTGCCGGACGTGTACGGCAAGGAGCGCCGCAAGAAAAAGGGCGGGAAAGAGGGAAAATTAGGCGTGGAGGGCATGCCGCCGCAGGTGCTGATCGAGGCGCTGCGCCGCGCAGGCGCTACGTTTGAGGACGGGACGGAGGCTCCGCAGAGGGCGGGACTGACCAAGGCGGACATGCTGGAAAAGGGGCTCATCGGCCCCGCGTCTGCGGAGAAGCGGGCGGCGCTGCAGCGGCGGCTGGGCCTGCCGGAGCATCTGACGGCCAACGGTCTCATGGAGGCGCTGGACACGCTGCTGACCCGAGAGGAATTCGATGCGCTGTGAGTTTTTTACGGGAGTGCGGGCAAACCCCCTTGCAATTTCCGGCAGCGGCGGGTATAATAAACCATTGTTTTCACGCGAAAACAAATAACGACATACAAGGAGTGTGAGAAAGATCATGGCCGAGGAAATCAAGACCCCCGAAACGGAGGAGTCCGGCAAAAACTTTATCCTGAATTTCATCGACGAGGACATCGCAGAGGGTGGTCAGTTCCAGGGAATGACCGTCCACACCCGTTTCCCGCCGGAGCCCAACGGCTACCTGCACATCGGACACTGCAAGGCGCTGACCATCGACTTCGGCACTGCCGAGAAGTACAACGGCCTGTGCAACCTGCGAATGGACGACACCAACCCCACCAAGGAGGACGAGGAGTTTGTGGAGGCCATCAAGCAGGACATCCACTGGCTGGGCTTTGACTGGGGCGACCGCTTCTTCTACGGCTCCGACTACTTTGAGGAGGACTACCGTCAGGCGGTGCTGCTCATCAAGAAGGGGCTGGCCTACGTGTGCCAGCTGACGCCGGAGGAATTCAAGGCCAACCGCGGAGATATCGGCATCCCAGCCGTGTCCCCCTACCGTGACCGGCCCATTGAGGAGAGCCTGGACCTGTTCGCCCGCATGCGGGCGGGGGAGTTCCCCAACGGCGCGATGACGCTGCGGGCCAGGATCGACCTGACCAGCGGAAACTTCAACATGCGCGACCCCGTCATCTACCGCATCAACCACATGAGCCACCACCGGCAGGGCGATAAGTGGTGCATCTACCCCATGTACGACTTCGCCCACCCCATTCAGGACGCGCTGGAGGGCATCACCCACAGCCTGTGCTCCTTGGAGTTTGAGGCCCACCGGCCTCTGTATAACTGGGTCATCGAGCACTGCGAGCTGCCGGCCCGCCCCCGCCAGATCGAGTTCGCCCGTCTGGGCATCGACCACACGGTGATGTCCAAGCGGAAGCTGCGCAAGCTGGTGGAGGAAAACTATGTCTCCGGTTGGGACGATCCCCGGATGCCCACGCTGTGCGGCCTGCGCCGCCGGGGCTACACCGCCGCGTCCATCCGCAATTTCTGCGAGCGCATCGGCGTGGCCAAATCCCCCAACGTCATCGAGTACGGCTTTCTGGAGCACTGCCTCCGCGAGGATCTGAACGCCAACGCAGAGCGCACCATGGCGGTGCTGCATCCGGTAAAGCTGACGGTCACCAATTACCCCGAGGGACAGAGCGAGACCTTCACTGTGGAGAATAACCCCACCGATCCCACCCGGGGCACCCACGACATCACCTTCTCCCGACACCTGTGGATCGAGGAGGACGACTTCATGGAGGTACCGGTGCCCAAGTACAAGCGCCTGACCCCCAACGGCCCCGAGTGCCGCCTGAAGGGCGCGTACCTCGTCACCTGCACCGGCTGCGTCAAGGACGAGAATGGCCGCGTGACGGAGGTGCTGTGTACCTACGACCCCGATTCCCGCGGCGGCGACCCCGCCGACGGCCGCAAGGTCAAGGGTGCTACGCTCCACTGGGTGGACGCGGAGAACTGCATGGACGCCGAGGTGCGCCTGTATGACAACCTGTTCTCCGACGCCACACCGGACGGCCCCGATAAGGACTTCCTGGACTGCCTGAACCCCGAGAGCCTGACGGTGCTCAGAGGCTGCAAGGTGGAGCCGGAGATGGCCGCCGTGGCCGCCGCCTTCGACAAGAAGGAGGGACGTACCGGCGTCAATGCCCCCACGTTCCAGTTCATGCGGGTGGGCTACTTCTGCCTGGACAATCGGGACAGCACGGCGGAGCACCTGGTGTTCAACCGCAGCGTGTCCCTGAAGGACAGCTTCAAAAAGTAAACGGAAAGAGCGTCTCCGGCGGAGCCGGAGGCGCTCTTTTTTACCCGAACCACCCCTTTTTCCGGCGGGGCGGCGGTGGCGGCTGGCGCTTCTGGAAGGGCTTGTCGATGAGGATGATGTCGTCGCCGAACTTCTGGATGCAGTCCCACGGGACATAGAAATCCTCTCCGCGGCCGAACAGCCCGAAGAACCGGCACGGCCCAAAGACGATGATGCCTTTCACCGTGCCCTCCGGCACCTGTACGTCCAGATCGCCCACACAGCCAAGGCGGCAGCCGTCACAGAGATTGATGACCTCCTTGCGCCGCAGCATGGAAAATTTACACAGCATCGCGCTCACCCCGTGCAAGCCTATGCGCCGCGCCGCCTGTCCCATGCTGTCGTTTCCGGGAACATTCCGCCCCGTGGAATAGCCGCCGCAGCGGCGGGAAATACTGCCACTATCACAGTGGAAGGACGGGCGGATATGCGGGGAAAGGTGGAGATCTGCGGCATCAACACAGCCAAGCTGCCGGTGCTGAAAAACGATGAGATGACGGCTCTCCTGCGCCGCACCAAGGAGGGCGACAGAGCGGCGCGGGAGCAGCTGATCTGCGGGAACCTGCGGCTGGTGCTGTCGGTGATACAGCGGTTCCTGGGCAGGGGCGAGAACGTGGACGATCTCTTTCAGGTGGGGTGCATCGGCCTGATGAAGGCCATCGACAACTTTGACATCAACCAGCCGGTGCGGTTTTCCACCTACGGCGTGCCGATGATCGTGGGGGAGATCCGCCGCTATCTGCGAGACAACAGCGCCGTCCGCGTCAGCCGCAGCATGCGGGACACGGCCTACAAGGTATTGCAGGGGCGGGAAAAGCTGATGGCGGAGACCCAACGGGAGCCTACCGTGGAGCAGATCGCCAAGTATCTGGACATCCCGCGGGAGGACGTGGTGATGGCCATGGACGCCATCGTGGACCCCGTCAGCCTCTACGAGCCGGTGTACGCGGACGGCGGGGGCGATGCGGTGTGTGTCATGGATCAGGTGCGGGACGACCGGAACACCGACGAGAGCTGGCTGGACCGCATCGCACTGAAGGAGGCCATCTCGCGGCTGGACCCGCGGGAGCGGAGCATCCTGGCCCTGCGGTTCTGCCAGGGCAAGTACATGATAAATCTTCTTCTTCAAGTATTTCGGATGAGTCAGTTTTGAAGCCAAATCACCGTCATTGGTCAATAGCAGAACACCGGTAGTGTTACGGTCCAGACGACCTACAGGATAGATACGCTCCTTACAAGCACCCTTCACAAAATCCATCACTGTCTTACGTTCCTGAGGATCATCGGAAGTAGTCACGCAATCTTTCGGTTTGTTCAGCAAAACATAAGCTTTACGTTCAATGCTCACCGGTTCATCGTGGAACTTCACTTCGTCTGTACGCTTGATTTTAGTACCCAATTCTGTTACTATTACACCATTTACGCTTACCACTCCCGCAGTGATGAATTCATCAGCTTCGCGACGAGAACAAACACCTGCATTTGCCAGGAATTTATTCAAACGAATCGGTTCGTTCGGATCAGTCAGTATATCCTTATATTCTATCTGCTTTTTCAAGCTATATTTAGCATTCGGATTATAATCACTGGTACGCGGACGGTAAGGACGGTTGTATCCTCCACCTTGGTTATACCCCCCGGTACGCGGACGATAAGGACGGTCGCCGCCCTCACGGTTATATCCACCTCCTTGATTATAACCTCCTACGCGAGGACGCGGAGAGTAAGGACGCTGTTCACCACCTTCACCGCTATTGAAACGGGGACGCGGAGTATACGGACGCTGTTCACCACTTTCACGATTATAATTGGTACGCGGACGCGGAGAGTAAGGACGCTGCTCACCACCTTCGCGGTTATAGTTGGTACGAGGACGATACTGACGCTGTTCTCCCCCTTCACGATTATAATTAGTACGAGGACGATACTGGCGTTCACCACCTTCTTCACTGTTAGAATTGAAACGGGGACGCTGCGGACGTTCGCCATTATTATAACGATTGTAAGAAGGACGCTCACCATTATTATATGAAGAGCGATAAGGGCGTTCTCCTCCCTCACGGTTATAGTTAGTGCGGGGACGATACTGACGCTGTTCGCCGTCGTTGTTGTATCTGTTGTAATTATTGTCTCTGTTATAAGACTTATAACCACCATCACGGCTGACATTCTGGTTTTCTTCGTTTACAGAACCTTCTTGTCTGTTTTCATTTTCTGTACTCATGATTTCTCTTTAATTAAATTAATGTATAACGCCCTCTCGGGCTCTGTTTCTTTTTTTACTTTAAATAAATAACGTTTTAAATGCCTGTATAGTTGTGCGGCGTAATCTCACGCAGCTCTTTTTTTATTTCTTCACCGACATTTAATGTCTCGATAAATTCTTTGATAGACGATTCGGTAATAGCCTGATTAGTACGTGTTAACGCTTTCAGTGCCTCATACGGGTGCGGATAAGCCTCCCGGCGAAGAATGGTTTGAATAGCTTCTGCCACTACACTCCAGCAGTTATCCAAATCCTCATAAATCTTATGTTCATTCAGCAGCAGCTTACGCAATCCCTTCAATGAACTTTGAATGGCAATGATGATATGTCCGAAAGGTACACCTACATTGCGCAACACTGTAGAATCTGTCAAGTCACGCTGCAAGCGCGAAACCGGCAGTTTAGAAGAAAGGTGCTCCAATATAGCATTGGCCATTCCCAAGTTTCCTTCCGCATTTTCAAAGTCGATAGGGTTCACTTTGTGCGGCATGGCACTCGAACCGACTTCACCCGCCTTGATTTTCTGCTTAAAATATTCCATAGAGATATACTGCCAGAAATCGCGGTTCATGTCAATCATTATGGTATTAATGCGTTTCATGGCATCAAAGATAGCTCCCAGATTGTCATAGTTTGAAATCTGAGTGGTATATTCCTCGCGTTCCAGACCGAGTTTCTCTGCCACAAACTTATTGCCGAATGCTTTCCAGTCATATTGCGGATATGCCACATGATGCGCATTATAATTACCTGTGGCTCCACCAAATTTAGCAGTAATGGGACAAGCCTTCAGCACAGCCAACTGACGGTTAAGGCGATAAACGAACACCATGATTTCCTTGCCCAAACGAGTGGGAGACGCAGGCTGTCCGTGAGTCTTTGCCAACATCGGGATATTCGCCCATTCTTCTGCGTAAGCAGTCAGCTGCGCAATCAGTTCTTCAATCTGCGGATAATATACTTGTTCCAGCGCTTCTTTGACAGACAAAGGCACTGACGTATTATTAATGTCCTGAGAAGTAAGGCCGAAGTGGATAAACTCCTTGTATTCTTCCATTCCGCCCAACTTGTCAAATTGTTCCTTAATGAAATATTCTACAGCTTTAACGTCGTGGTTTGTAACACTCTCTATTTCCTTAATGCGTCCGGCATCGGCTTCCGAAAAGTTTTGGTAGATAGCACGAAGCGATGCAAAACGTGCATGATCAAAGCTTGTCAGCTGCGGTAACGGTAGCTCACATAAAGTGATGAAATATTCTATTTCTACCTGCACACGGTACTTAATGAGTGCAAATTCAGAAAAATAAGAGGCCAAAGCTCCCGCTTTTCCTCTGTATCGACCGTCAATAGGTGATATTGCCGTGAGTAAATCGAGCTCCATAATGTATTTTAGATAATTATCAGATTGCAAAATTAATTCTTTTTATTGAGTTTAACCGCCTCAATCACTATAAAGTTTGCGAAAATCACATTTATTATTTCACAAATCCTTTCTTTGCCCACTTCATACTATTCCAACGCCGCACAAAAATGATGCCGCGAATGTTCTCGTCCAGCAAGAAAGCACACCACATACCGACCAGTCCCCACCCCCAATAGAGCCCGAACAGATAGCCGCAGCCTACTGCTATGCTCCATTGTACAACTACCCCTACATAAAAAGGATAGTTCACATCTCCGGTTGCACGAAGGGCATTGGTGGCATAAATGTTAATGGCACGCCCCACTTCAAGTATCACATCGACAAAAAGGATGACAGTACCCAAACGGACAATCTCCGCATTGTCTGTCAACCAACTAAAGAGCGTGTGCCCCATCAAAGCCCAAATACAGGAAAGTACCAGCGATACTAAAATAGAAATACGCATTACATACTTGCCCAACAAATAGGCAGCTCTTATTTTCTTCTCCCCCACCAAATGCCCGATGCAGATAGCCCCGCCTTGTGCCATGGCTATCGCAAACAGATAGACAAACATCACCATATTAACCACGTATGTTCGCGTAGTAAGAGCTTCATTTCCAAGCATATTGATAAAATAAGTCAGTAACACCTGCGATAAGCTATAAGACATGTTCTCCCCTGCCGACGGAAGACCGATTTTCAACAGATTCTTCAGTTCCACAAAGGGAAAAGGTCGGAAGTAGTCAATCGGGAACTTGGGTATATATTTACGAAACAGAATAATAAAAAGGATAATCATCGACACTCCTCTGGCAAAAGCCGTCGAAATAGCCGCTCCTTCCACCCCCAATGCCGGCATGCCGAACTTACCGAAGATTAAGGAGTAATTACCTATGATATTCAGGATATTCACCACCACAATGACCATCATAGGATAGACAGCCTTATTAGCACTACGCAAAGAAGCAGAAACCGTCAGTGAAAGTGCCTGAAAGAAGGCGAACGCCCCCACTATCTCCATATACCCCACTCCATAGACCATCAATTCAGGACGCAGTCCCATCAGTGTCAATAACAACGGCGCACCATAATGCAAAATAGCACTTACCAGTAATCCGAGCACAAGATTGAGCAGAATAGCCACGCCTACCACCTGAACCACATTCTTCTGTTTCTTTGCCCCCAAATATTGCGAACAAAGTACAGAGGTACCCAGGTTTATCACCTCAAAGATAAGAAAGGCAAACATAATCAACTGGTTCACCACTCCGACGGCGGCAACTGCATTGTCTGAATACTGGCTCAGCATGATAGTGTCAACTGCCCCCAGCATCATAATCAATAAAGTTTCTATAAAGATAGGTACGACCAGTTTAGACAAATTCCGGCGTACACTTCTCGGTTCTTTTATTTCATTCACTTGTTACCCTGTTTTTTTAAGGTGCAAAGTTACTGAGTTTTCGGATGGTAACTGTTTGACTTATATCAAGAAATAAAGAGATTCAGACAATCATTCAACAAAAGGTTTTGATAAAATCACTTTCCGTACCTAATAATATCAACAAAGATTAATGAACTCCTATCCACAGCCGCATATTCATTTTGATACGCTTCTTCAGAGCATAAAAGTCCTATGCTCTTAAATCATAGATATCGAATCACATAGCATACTAACTAACCCCATCCTTAATCACGTAAAGTAAGTTTGGTTCTAATAACATTCAAATACAGAAGCAAGCTAATTTTACACAAAGATTATTATAAGAACAATCATCCTATATTATGTGATGTCGGTGATCTATTCTTTGGAGCTTGTACGGTTACGGGTGCACTAACAAGCGCTATTAGTTGCGCATTCTAAAGCCACATAAATAAACATATAAAGACTATATTACTTCTGGCTATTCTACTTACATTCATGTGCCCTATTTTAGGCATAATATTACAGCATGGCAGAAATATAAAAAGAAGACTTCCCATGAAAGCAGTTTAAGGAAATTTTACCAATGGATAAAAATATGTTTTATAGCCATGCTGATAATATGGATTATCGCTGTAGTCTTTTTATATACATTATACTATCAATCAAAATAAATAATTGAACTGTTTCTAAACGTTGATTATGCTGTCATTTTATTAGTAGGGGCGAGATTGCTCTCCCCAAATAGCTTGTTTGCGTATTCGGGCAGGCAAACCCTGCCCCTACAGTTGATGGTTTGATAGACCATCTGAGTTTTGATACCCCACTGAAAAATGTGTTTGTGTTACTATTGTTGTTCCAAATATTTTTTATACATCTTGTCTATCTCATCCATGGAAATCTCCAATGTCTTCAGTTGTCTGAAAAACTCCGGTAAGTCCTCATGCAAGAAGGTATCTTTGCGAAGAGTGATAATTCGCTCTTTAGCTCCTGTCGATACAAAATAGCCAATACCTCGTTTATTGTATATGATTTCCAACCCTTGCAAATAATCATAAGTGCGGACTACTGTATTGGCATTCACTTCCACTGTGCCGGCATATTCCCTGACCGAAGGGATTCGCTCTTCTTCGGGATATTGCCCTTGCAGAATCTCGTCACATATCCGGTCGGCTATCTGCAAATAAATAGATTTACTTTCTTTAAATTTCATAGCAAACGAAATTTAGGTTTAATAACTTGCGAACGGGTAAAGAGCTTATAGCCCAACCACCAGTTGAACATTGTGAAGGCACTAAAGAAAGCACCGCCAAATGCAAGCAGTTTGTTCAGCGTCATCCACTGGAAGTTTTCTTCCAACCAGTCGTGAAGACCCATCATGCCTTCTTCTCCTATCCACTCCACAATCTGTACCGTGATAATAGAGCCAAGGATAGAAATCACAATCAGTGTCCCCAAAGTCTTGAGAAAAGCTCTCTTGTACCAAAAACTTCCTCCTAAAACATAGAGTGAGTGTGACCAAATCAAAAAGCTCCATCCACAAGCCTCACCCAACCAAGGCATATACTCCATATTAAATGCATAGGAACCTCTAAATGCCTGCTCACCATCTATAGTAAGCATAGAAAATACTTTAAACAATGCGGAGCTATGAAACACATCAGGCAAGTCAAACAAAGGAAGCAGAATATAACGAGTAACCTCTGCCAAAAGCATTCCAACAATGGCAGCTATTATAAATCCCAGCGTAGCCATCAGGAAGCGTGCCACATACTTCTCCAACATTGTTGCAGGAAGCATCAAGAAAGATATGCGCATCTCTTTATTTCTCATATTATCTAAAATGCCGGAAGCATAAATCAAACTGCCCAACAGACATATAAAGATAAAAGCCCCCAGTATATTCGTACAATACCTAACAAAGAAGATATCAGGACTAGCAAATGCATTTTCAGCATTCATACTCATTCCCCACATATTACCCACCACGACCAGCGCAAAGGCTGCATAAAGTCCGATGAAAGCATAAAGGTTTTTTTTCCAGTTTTCTATAATCTCGCGTTTCATGACCATGGCAATACGCGAAAAGCTAAAGAAATGATTAGTATCCATAATGTATCTGTGTCTTTACTTGTTAAATATTGATTGCATTTTTTCTCTTTCTGCCAACATAGCATTGAACAGTACTTCCAGATTCAGCTTGGTTTCTTCGTTATAAACATTAGAAAGAATCACGCTGTTTCCCTGAACCGAAGGCTGCACATACAATGCATCTCCTGTGGGTTCATTCATTCCTTGTTCGGCAAAATATAGTTTCGCGCAAATATCCTTAACCGATTCATTCAGCAGCACATGAGTACCGTCGATTATCACCACATGGTCCAACAGGCTGTCGATATCCCTCACCTGATGGGTAGAAATAATCACTGATTTGTCATCTGTCATACCCGATGCAATCACCTTGCGGAACTGACTTTTGGAAGGAATGTCCAGTCCGTTACTAGGCTCATCCATGAGCAGTAAAGAAGTGTTGGCGGCCAGCGCGAAACACATGAAAGCCTTTTTCTTCTGCCCCATGGACAATTCCCCCAAATGAATGTCCTCATTCATGTCAAAGTCGTGGAGACAGGCTCTTAGCTGTTCATTGCTGAAAGCCGGATAAAAGGGAGCATTCAGCTTTACATATTGTTTCAGGCTGACGGATGGTAATGCAAATTCCTCGGGCACCAAAAACATATCCTGCAATGTCAAAGGATAACGCAACGAAACGCCTATTCCTTTATAGAGCACTTTACCTCCTTGCGGACGGAGTAACCCAGTCATTAAATAGAGCAAAGTAGATTTACCGGTACCATTCTTACCCAAAAGACCATAAACTGAACCTTTATCCAGTGTCAGCGAAAAATCATTAAAGACTTTTTGTTTCCTCTTTCCATAACTGAAAGATAAGTTCTTCACTTCAATCATCATTGTGTTTATGTATTTAATTAATTATTTAGTGTATTAGTTTATTAGTACACTACAAATGTATGAATATTATTGGAATAAGCAAGAAGGAAAGAGATAATTTAATATCTGTTAACTACATAAGTCTATATAAACGAATCAACAGAGCAATACTCAGCACTGTCCGCTCAAAGCCAGAATAAATAAATGAGAAAAGAAAGACAACAAGCCGGAAGGAATCCTCTTTTGAGGTCATTGAACAATGATATAAACAAGCGGAGTAACAATATTGGGTCAAATAGCCTTTTTCACCCCTTCCAAGTCGGGAACTCAGTATAAACACAAAAAAAAGCCTCCGAATCATTTGACTGACTCGGAGGCTTCCATCAAAAACGGCGGCTACCTACTCTCCCACTGTTACGCAGTACCATCGGCGTGA
>ERZ772886.2011-NODE-2011-length-17232-cov-6.702102_pt1 | contig 17232 bp, 19 predicted proteins | sample MGYA00512128_ERZ772886 | MGnify/ENA primary metagenome ERZ772886 (study PRJEB29015, sample SAMEA2737698) | human gut metagenome | biome: human gut; feature: human-associated habitat; material: faeces | place: China | collected 2012 ... | reverse complement strand
AGTCCGGCGGCGTCAGCTCCCGGCGCAGCAGCCAGAGCAGATAGTCGCGCGCGACGCCCTCGAGCAGCGTCTGCCCGTCGGGTTCGAACGTGTAGGTATGGCCGATATAGCTGCCGAGCACGCGCAGCGTGTCCGTATAGCCGAGGGCGATGCTGTGACGCAGTGCGTCGGGGTCGAACTCCAGCAGCTTGCCCAGCGGCTCCGCCGGGGCGATGTAGGTCACGAGCGGGTGGTTGGTATATTTTTTCTCCGGCGTCTCCGGCTTGAGGCCGATGGCGATGACGCGGTCAGCGCCGAGGCGAAACGCCGTGCCGATCGGCAGATTGTCCGAGTACGCGCCGTCGAGGTAGTTCTGCCCGTCGATCTCGCACATCGGAAACATCGGGTAGCACGCCGACGACGCGAGGATCCACTGCGGCAGGTAGCCGGGTGCAATGTCCTGCTTGCGCACCTCGACCGGCTGGAACGACGGGAAACGCGCCGTCATGAGTCCGAAATCCACCGGCGAGGCGAAAAAGCGCGCCTCGTCGAGATATTGGTGCACGAGCGCGCGGTACGGCGTGATGTCCGCCGTACGGCGGTTGAGGTCCGCCCAGTCCTTCACACGTGCGATGAGCTGCTCCGGGTGCTCAGCCAACGCCGCCAGCTCGCGCTTTTCGTGCGGCGTGGCGTCGGCGCGCTCGAGCATGATCTGCTCTTCCGTGATGTGCGTCCAGAGCTCCCACGCGCGGTCAAAATCGCCCTGCACCATTAGCGCCGCCGTGACCGAACCGATGGACGTGCCCGTAACGATGTCAAACGGGATGCCCAGCTCCCGCATCGCCTTCCACGCGCCGACCTGATACGCGCCCTTCGTGCCGCCGCCGGCCAGCGCGATCGCCTGCTTCATGGTACATCCCTCCTTGATTCCTGAATGAATAGTTTACACGCAGCGGGTGCAAAAAGTCAATTCCGAATGAAAAGCACCGGAGGACAGATCGTCCTCCGGTGCTTTTTCACGCCCGCAGCAGGGCGCGGCGGGCCTTCCAGTCCGGCAGATAGCGCGCGATGAGCGCGTAAAACTCCGCGCCGTGGTTCATGTAGCGCAGGTGCGCCAGCTCGTGCACGACAACGTAGTCAATCGCCTCCGGCGGGTACTGCATCAGCCGCCACGAAAAGCAGATGTGCCCCTGCGAGCTGCAGCTGCCAAAGCGCGTGCGCGCGCCCGTGATGCGCACCTGCGTCGGGTAAAGCCCCATCCGCTCGGAATAATACGCCACGCGCTGCGGCAGGTAAGCCTTCGCCTGCCGGATGTAGGCTGCCCGCTCGGCGTCCGTCGGCTCGGGGTGTGCGGCAGCGCGGGCCTCCTGTTTGGCCAGAGCGTGCGCGATCCAGTCGGTGTGCGCCGCGACAAAGCGGTCGATTGTCGCCTGGGACGTCCGGTACGGCGCGCGCACGATCACGTGCCCGCCGCGCACCTCGAGCGCCAGCGTGCGCCGGCCGGAGCGAATGAGTTCATACGGCTGCATGGTCTGTCCCCCCTTTTTTGTGGCATCCAAATCGGTTTTCCGGCAAGGTTATTCTGTCTGCTGCAAACAGCCGCTCATGTACTGACGGATGCGCGCTGCGTCTTTCTTGCATTTCGCCTTGCTGCCATAAGTCAGTGCAACGACCCACGGCTGACCGGCATCTGTTTCAAACGTCTGCCGGTAATTTACGGTTTGGCTCCTTTCTATCCACTGTCCGCTTATGTCCTGATTAGAAAAGCAGAGTATCTTCTCGTGGACCCAATGATGGCTATAGACGTCTCCTTCCACGCAAATACACAGATGGATCTGCTCGCTCCATGGTACGAACACAGGTTCCGAACGCTTGGGGTCTACAACCGCAAAACCCTGCTGGCTGACCTCAATCATCGTGCGGTATCCAGCTGATTTCATGATATTAACCAATGCCGCGGCGTAACCAAAAACGACCACCGTCACCAGTACACACTCGAAAACCAGTTCCCCTTTTGTAAGAATCTTGTATCCATCTGGGAACATGGCATAAGCAACATATCCTAGAACAAAGATAACCGGTATCGTGCAGCCGCTTATCACACCCTTTTTATTGGGCTGAAAAGTCAATGATTCCATGCCACATCCTCCATCATCAAAACGAATCTACGAACAGCATACACCATCCGCGGCGCGGTGGCAAGCTTGGCAGCCGCCGCGCGGTGTGCTATGATGGGGGCATCCATTCTTTGAGGTGATCGTATGTTCCGGATCGGCTGTCACATTTCCTCCGCAGGCGGGTATCTCGCCATGGCAAAGCGCGCGGAGGCGCTGGGCGCAAACACGTTCGCGTTCTTCACGCGCAATCCCCGCGGCGGCAGCGCCAAACCCATTGAGGAAGCAGACATCGCGGCCTTTCACGCCGAGTGCACCCGCGCGGGCATCGACCGGCTGGTCGCGCACGCGCCCTACACACTCAACCCCTGCGCGGCCAAGCCGAACGTGGCGGAGTTTGCGCGCATGGCCTTTTCCGACGACCTGCAGCGCATGGAGCGCACGCCCGGCCAGCTCTACAATTTTCACCCCGGCAGCCACGTCGGGCAGGGCATCGACGTGGGCATTGAGAAGATCGCCGCGCTGCTCAATGAGGTCCTCTTCCCCGACATGACCACGACCGTCCTGCTCGAGACCATGGCCGGCAAGGGCAGCGAGGTCGGCGGCCGCTTCGAGGAGCTGCGCGCCATCATCGACCGCGTGGAGCTGACGGAGCACATCGGCGTCTGCCTCGACACGTGCCACATCTGGGACGCGGGGTATGACATCGCCGGCGACCTTGACGGTGTGCTCTCGGAGTTTGACCGCGTGATCGGGCTCAAGCGCCTGTGCGCCGTGCATCTCAACAACAGCCTCAACCCCTGCGGCAGCCACAAGGACCGGCACGCAAAGCTGCTCGATGGCTGCATCCCGCCGGAGGCGCTCGTGCGCGTCACACAGCATCCGGCACTCGCGCCGCTGCCGTTCATTCTCGAGACGCCGAACGACGACGCCGGCTACGCGCAGGAGATCGCATGGCTGCGCGCGGCGCAAAAATGAGCGGTGCAAAGCGCTCACTGTCCTGATTATCGGACTCCATAGGTGATATGGTAGGTACAAAGGGAGAAACCAAACCACGATCACAACACGGGAGGATACGATCATGACTTTGCGAACGTACATTGACCGCGCCATTCACGATGGGGCCGACTTTGACGCCGTCATCAGCGGCTGCGATGTGCAGCAGACCTTCTGCTGGCAGCCGGACATGTGCATCACGGACGCCTGCGAGGCGGAGTACCGCTCGCTGCTCGACGCCGAGATCCGCATCCTGGCCGCCGCGCCGGGCGAGCGGTTTTCCATCATCGAGATCTGCACGGACAGGCTCTTTCTCGGCGACGCCTTTTCGCAGTGCGCGGCGGGCTACTGCAGCCCGCGCGAGTACCGGCGGCTGTTCCGCGCCGGATAAAACAAACGGCAGCGCCCGCCCCAAAGCTTCGGCTTTGGGGCGGGCGTTTCTATCACCGCGCTCCGTATTCCGTGCAGGGAAACATCCGCAGAGCAGCGGGGGCTCGTGGGGGCAAGGCCCGCCTCGAATCAGATCTTGCGGTTTTTCAGCTGCTTTGCAGCTGAAAAACCGCCCCGGAGCGAACGCTCCGGGGCGGCCCCGCAGTTACGGGAATGGGGGATGCAACACGCACGGGACAGCGCGGTGTTAAGCGAGAGAATACTGGCTGACAAAGCGCCACAGGAGCGCCGCGCACTCGGCGCGCGTCGCCGTGCCCCGCGGATCGATGCGATGATCGTCCCTGCCGTAGAGAATGCCGTTTTCCACGGCCCAGGCCAGCGCCGCGCGGGCATAATCGCTGACAGCGCCCGCATCGGCAAAGCCGCTCAGGACGTTCTCCGACTGCGCCGCGTCTGCAATGCCCGCGAGGCAGGCATAGCGGTAGAGGATGACCGTCAGATCCTGACGGCTGATGGCCTGCGTGGGGCAGAACGTGTCCGCGCCGCAGCCGTTGACCACGCCGGTGTGATAGGCCCAGAGGACGGGCTGCGCATAGTAGGCACCGGCCGGGACATCGCGGAAGGGCATGTTCGTGCCGGCCGCATCCGGTGCTCCGGCGATGCGGTGCACGATGGTCGCAACCAGGCGCGGTCCAGCGGCAGATCGGGGGGCAAAGCGCGTGTCCGCTTTGCGGCGGCCGGCGGGGAATACTGCTACACGATCGCCGCACGCACCGGCGAGATTCTCGACGTGCAGCGCCCGGAGCAGCCCGCACAGACGCCGGACACCCCGGCCACGCCGGGAAAGCCGGACGATTCCGCCGCCCCCGCAGGTTCGGAGATCAGCATATCCGAAGCCCTGAGCCGCGTGCTGCAGGAGCTTGGCATTTCGCTGCCGGACATCCGCGACGTCAATGTCCAGCGTGTGCAGGTTTCCGGCCGCGATGCCTACCACATCACCTTCACGGCGAACGGAAAACCGTATTCGTTTTATGTAGACACCCACGACGGCGATCTTTTCTGAACAAATCCAGCAGGACGGCCTGTCAAATGACAGCCGTCTCCGCTTGCGCATCGGTTTTTGGCGGGCCGTCTGACCGTCCGCTCTTGACTTCCGGCGCGCACAAGACTACAATACAGTCCGAATTTTCAAAAAAGGCGTGAAATACGTTGCATCATCCGATCATCAAACCAAATCATATGCAGATCCCGTGGCATGACCCCATCCGGGATCAGAAAGAGCTGCCCGTCTCACAGGCGCCGCTGCCCATCCGCGCCGGCGTCGTCGGCCGGGTCGGTCTGCTGCTGCTCTCGTGCGGCACCGGCGCATGGCGTGTGCGCAGCTCCATGAACGAGATCGCCGAGGCGCTCGGTCTTGTGTGCGCCGCCGACATCGGGCTGCTGTCCATCGAGTACACCTGCTCCGACGGCGAGAACACGTTCGCCCAGACGCTGACGCTGACGGCCACCGGCGTCAACACCGCCAAGCTCGACCAGCTCGAGCGCTTTGTCAAGCGTTTTCCGCTCGACGGCGTGTACATGACGGCGGACGACCTGCACACCCGGCTCGACGAGATCGCGCAGGCAGGCGGCAGCTACACCCCGCTGCAGCAGGGGCTGGCGTCGGCGCTCGCCTGCGGCGGATTCACGTTCCTGCTCGGCGGCGGGCCGATCGAGATGCTGCTGGCCTTTCTGGGTGCGGGCGTCGGGCAGTATGTGCGCGCGCGGCTGACGCAGCGGCACCTGACGCTGTTTGGCTGCATCGCCCTGTCCGTTGCGGCGGCGTGTCTGGTCTATGCCGGGCTGTTCCGGCTGGCATCGCTGCTCTGGCCCATCGACCCACAGCATCAGGCGGGGTATATCTGCGCGATGCTGTTCATCATTCCGGGCTTCCCGTTCATCACGAGCGGCATCGACATGTCCAAGCAGGACATGCGCTCCGGACTTGAGCGGCTGGCCTACGCGATCATGATCGTCGTCGTGGCGACGCTGACCGCCTGGCTCATGGCGCTGCTGCTGCGGCTGCAGCCGATGGATTTTCTGCCGCTGGGGCTGCCCGTCTGGGCGCGCATCCTGCTGCGGCTGGCGATGAGCTTCTGCGGTGTGTTCGGCTTCTCGCTGATGTTCAACAGTCCCGTGAAGCTCGCGTCCGTCGCCGCCGTGATCGGCGCGATATCGAACACCCTGCGGCTCGAGCTCGTCAGTCTGGCCGGCTTCCCGCCGGCAGCGGCCGCGTTTTTCGGCGCGCTGACGGCGGGCCTGCTCGCCTCCGTGTATAAGCGGCGCTCGGGCTACCCGCGCATCACGATCACCGTGCCGTCGATCGTCATCATGGTACCGGGGCTGTATTTCTACCGCGCCGTGTACGATCTGGGCACAATGAACCTGAGCGACAGCGCGTCGTGGCTCGTCGCCTCGCTGCTGATCGTCGTCTCCCTGCCGCTGGGGCTGATCTGCGCGCGCGTCCTCACGGACAGCAGCTTCCGCCGGTGCACGTGAAAAAGGCATGAAAAAAAGACCGCCGACGGCGGTCTCAGCTTGTCAGGAAAGTCCGTACCGAACTTTCCTGAACGCGCTTTCGCCGTCCGGCCTTTTTCATAGCAAAATGCCGAACGCGCAAAAGCCCTGATCCATCAGGACTTTTGCTTTGGATCGGAGTCGAGGCGGGTCTTGCCCCCCCTCGAGCTCCCCCACTATGCAGTTCCTTTTTTGTTGGCACAGACACGCTAAAAGATCGAGGCCGCCTTTCGGCGGCCTCTTTTCTATCCTGTTTCATACAGAGATCAGCATTACAGGTGCTTCGTATTGAGCGCGCGGGCGGCGTTGAGCACACACAGGACCATAACGCCGACGTCGGCGAAGATGGCGACCCACATGTTCGCAATGCCGAGCGCGCCGAGCACGAGGCAGACGGCCTTGACGGCCAGCGCAAAGACGATGTTCTCCCAGACGAGGCGCATGGTCTTGCGCGAGATGCGCATGGCCAGCGAGAGCTTGCGCGGATCGTCGTCCATGAGCACGATGTCCGCCGCCTCGATGGCAGCGTCCGAGCCGATGCCGCCCATGGCGGCGCCGAGATCGGCGCGCGCGAGCACCGGCGCATCGTTGATGCCGTCGCCGACGAAGGCAAGGTATTTCCCGGGTGCGCCCTCGCCGAGCAGCCGCTCGACCTGCGTGACCTTATCCTCCGGCAGCAGCTCACTGTGCACCTCCGCGATGCCCAGCTCCTCCGCCACGGCGTCGGCCGCGCTCTTCCGGTCGCCGGTGAGCATGACGACGCGCACGCCGTCCGCCCGCAGGCGGGCCACCGCCTCGCGCGAGCCGGTCTTCGGCTCGTCGGAGATGACGATGTAGCCGAGATACGCGCCGTCGGCCGCGACGTGGATGACCGTACCGGTCTCATTGACCGCGGGCACGGTCAGGCCGAGGGTGTCCATCAGCTTCGTGTTGCCGGCGGCAACAGACCGGCCGCCGACCTGCGCGGTCACGCCGTGACCGGCGAGCTCTTTGGCGTCCGTCGTGACCAGGTCGGCCGGAAGCTCTCCGGCCGCGCGGCGCAGGCTCTGGCTGACTGGGTGATCGGAAAACTGCTCCGCCGCCGCCGCAAGCTGCAGCAGCGCCTGATCGGACAGCTCCGGCTGCGCGGGATGCACCGCCGTGACGGCGAACGTGCCGCGCGTGAGCGTGCCGGTCTTGTCAAAGACGACACGGTCGGTCTTGGCCAGCATCTCCAGATAGCTCGAACCCTTGATGAGGATACCGCGGGCGGACGCGCCGCCGATGCCGCCGAAGAACGACAGCGGGATCGAGATCACGAGCGCGCACGGGCAGCTGATGACGAGGAACGTCAGCGCGCGGTAGATCCAGTCGCCCCACTCTGCCGGGATGCCCATAATGAGCCGCACGACCGGCGGCAGGATCGCCAGCGCGAGCGCCGCACCGCAAACGGACGGCGTGTAGACGCGGGCAAACTTCGTGATGAAGCGCTCGGTATGCGCCTTCTTGAGCGAGGAATTTTCCACCAGCTCAAGGATGCGCGCGACCGTGGACTCGGCATACACCTTCTCCACGCGCAGGCGCAGCACACCCGACAGGTTCACGCTGCCGCTGACGACGGTGCTGCCCTCCGTGACGTCCACGGGGGCGCTCTCACCGGTCAGGGCGCTCATATTCAGCGCCGACGTGCCCGTGAGCACCGTGCCGTCGAGCGGGACGCGCTCGCCGGGCTTGACGACGATCGTATCGCCGACCGCGACCTGCTCGGGCTTCACGCGCGCAACGCCGTCCGCCGTCTCAACATTGGCGTAGTCCGGGCGGATGTCCATCAGATCGCCGATGTTCCGGCGGCTGCGGCCGACGGCGTAGCTCTCAAACAGCTCGCCGATCTGGTAAAACAGCATGACGGACACGGCCTCGGGATAGTCCCCGAGCACCATCGCGCCGATGGTGGCCACGGCCATGAGCAGGTTTTCGTCGAACGGCTGGCGGTTATAAATGCCCTTGCAGGCATCGACGAGCGTCTCGCCGCCGACGAGCAGATACGGGATGAGATACAGCACGAGCTTGAGCCAGCCCGTGACCGGCACAAAGTGCAGCCCAATGAGCAGCACGACCGCTGCTGCTATGAGCAGCAGCGACCTTTTCTGTTCGCGCGTCATGAGATTCAGTCCTCGAAGCGGAAGTCCGGCTCGACCTTGAGCGCGGTCTTGAGGATCTCCGCCTTGGCCTCGGTCTCGTCCACACCGGGGGCATATTCGACCAGCATTTTCTGGGCCATGTAGCTCACGGTCACTTCCTTGACACACTTGAGCTTTGCCACGTGCCGCTCGATGGTCGCCGCGCAGTTGGCGCAGTCTACTTCGATCTTATAGGTCTTTTCCATGATGATGTACGCTCCTTCATCTGTCATTGAATGTTATTTGAAAAGATGGCCGGGCCATCATTTTTCCAGCACATGCTCCATGCCGAGGGCCAGCACGGACCGGACGTGATCGTCGTCCAGGGAATAAAACACGGTCTTGCCCTCCCGCCGGAAGCGGACGAGGTTCGACGCCTTCAAAATGCGCAGCTGGTGGCTGACCGCCGACTGCGTCAGGTTCAGCAGCCGCGCAATGTCGCACACGCACAGCTCGCTCTCGAAGAGCACATAGAGGATCTTGATGCGCGTCGAATCGCCAAAGACGCGAAACAGCTCCGACAGGTCGTAGAGCGTCTCATCGTCCGGCAGGGCCGCAAGCACCTGCGCCACCGCGTCCTCGTGCACGTTGAGATATTCGCACACCGGTGCACTGTCGGGTCTCGGTTCTGCCATGGGATCTCCTCACTTTCGTTTGAACATATGAATGATTGTTCATGTGTTTATATAACCGCTTTTCCTCCCATTTGTCAATAGGATATCTGCATTTTTTCAAAAAAGAATTCCCGGATGCTGCACATCCGGGAATGGGTCTCATTTTTCTTCGGTTTTCGGGCTGCGGAAGGCAAAAAAGCGCTGGCCGAGGTAATTCAGACCGGTGAAGAGCACCATGCCGACGAGCATGGCCACATTATCGCGCGTACTCACCGCAGCGTTGGCAAGCAGACGCAAACACAGCGGTTTTGCGATGCCGTAGGCGATCAGGTAGCAGACGGCGATGTTCGCCGCGAAGCGCACGACCTGCCCCGCACCGCGCTCCCGGCTCTGGAACGTAAAGTGCTTGTTGAGGAAAAAGCTCAGGATGCTTGTGAGCACGTAGTTCGCCGCCGAGGACACCCAGTACGAGCAGTTGGCAAGGTTATACAATCCAAACATGATGCCCGTGCCGACAAGCGTGTTGATCACGCCGACGAGCAGGAACTTCCACAGCTTCGCATCGAAAAGAGAACGGAAATGCTTCAAAGCTCCACCTCCCGGTCATCGAGCTCCGTCTCGATCCGGTAGCGCGGGCGCGCCTTCGTCTCGAGATAGATCTTGCCGATGTACTCCCCCACCACGCCGATGGCCAGCAGCTGCAGCCCGCCGATGGCCCAGATGGACACGGCGAGACTCGACCACCCGGCAACAGTGTGGCCGGTGAAATAGCGCACGAGAAAATAGATGAGCATGGCGATGCTGACGAGGAACATCACGATGCCGATGCGCGTGATGAGCCGCAGCGGCGAGACCGTCAGCGACGACACACCCTCCCACGCGAACGAGAGCATCTTGCGCAGCGGGTACTTGCTTTCGCCCGCAAAGCGCTTGCCGCGCTCGTAATACACGACCGTGCTCGGGTAGCCCACGAGCGGCACGAGCCCGCGCAGGAACAGATTGACTTCTTTATACTCCGCGAGTGCGTCGAGCGCGCGGCGGCTCATGAGCCGGTAGTCGGCGTGATTATACACCACGTCCGCGCCGAGTGCGCGCAGCAGGCGGTAATACCCCTGCGCGGTAGCGCGTTTGAAGACAGAGTCCTGCTTCCGGCTGGCGCGCACGCCGTAGACGATATCATTGCCGCTGGAAAAGGCCGCGAGCATGGCGTCGATGGCATCAATGTCGTCCTGCAGATCGGCGTCCATGGAAATGACGCAGTCGGCGCGATTCCGCAGCGTCATCAGGCCGCACAGCAGCGCGTTCTGGTGGCCGCGGTTGCGCGACAGGCGGATACCGGAAAAGACCGGATCGCGCGCATGCAGGTCGGAAATGAGCTGCCAGGTGGCGTCCTTCGAGCCGTCGTCGATAAAGCAGATGCGGCTCATGGGGCCGATCGTCCCGGCGGCGCGCAGGGCGGTGAATTTCTCCCGCAGGCGGCGTGCCGTCTCCGGCAGGACCGCCTCCTCGTTATAACAGGGGATCGCAAGATAGAGCGTCACGGACACGGCCGCGCCTCCCTTCCAAAAATCACAGTTCAGTCGATCGTGCCGCCGCCGAGCACCGTGTCCCCGTCGTAGAACACGACGGCCTGGCCGCGCGTGATGGCGCGCTGTGGGGTCTCAAACGACACGTGCACCGTGTCCGGCCCCGTGGCCGTGACGGTGCACGGCTGCTCCGGCTGCCGGTAGCGGATGCGGGCCGTCACGTGCAGCGGCGCGCCCGGCACGTCGCCGGAGATCCAGTTGCAGCCGCCCGCGTCCAGTTCGGTCGAAAAGAGTTCGTCATTGCGGCCGAGCACGACCTCGTTGCGCGGCACATCGATGCCGCAGACGTACAGCGGCGTCTCGGCCGCGATGCCGAGCCCGCGGCGCTGGCCGATCGTATAGTGGATGATGCCGCGGTGCGTTCCAAGCACCTTGCCCTGCGTGTCCACGAAGCGGCCGGGCTCGCTGTGCGCGCCGGTCAGCCGCTCGACCGCGGCGGCATAGTCACCGTCCGGCACAAAGCAGATGTCCTGACTGTCGTGCTTGTGCGCGTTGCAGAAGCCATGCGCCTCGGCGATCTCCCGTGCCTCGGTCTTGTGCAGACCGCCGAGCGGAAAGCGCGTGTGCGCGAGCTGCTCCTGCGTGAGCCAGGCGAGCACATAGCTCTGATCCTTTGTGGCGTCCACGGCCTTTTTGAGCGTGTAGCGCCCGTCCGGCAGCTGCTCGACGCGGGCATAGTGCCCGGTCGCCAGCACGTCGCACCCGAGCGCGCGGGCGCGTGTCTCCAGCAGGCCGAACTTCAGATACCGGTTGCAGTCCAGGCAGGGGTTCGGCGTCGCCCCGTGCTGATAGGCCGCGGCAAAGCGCGCCATGACCTGCTCACGGAACGCATCCTTATAATTAAAGACATAGTACGGCATGCCCAGCGCATAGGCCACGCGGCGGGCATCCTCCACGTCGTCGAGCGCGCAGCAGGTGTGGCCGCGCGGCACGCCGGCGTCCTCGTTTTCATACAGCTTCATGGTCACGCCCATGCAGTCGTAACCCGCCTGCTGCATCAGGTATGCCGCCACACTCGAATCCACGCCGCCGCTCATGGCGATCATCGCCTGCGGGCGGCCGCTCTTTTCCGTCTGCATCTGTGCACCTCGTTTTCCTCGGGTTTCTCTTTAGATTATACCGCACAGCCACGGCTTGTCAACGCAAGACACCCCGCCTGCGCACGGCAGGCGGGGGGGAAAAAGGCGGGATAAAGCCGTCAGGACTGCGGATCGTTCGGGATGTCGGTGAACGAGCCCTCGTAAATGCGCGGGCCGCCCTGCGCGCCGCCCTGCGCGCCGACGAGCCGGTTATAATAATTCGCGTTCGTGATGGCGCGGTACGGGTCGAGCCAGATGGACACGGGCGCGAACAGGGCGCTCAGCAGCATCCAGCCGAGGAAGCTCAGATCCAGCACAAACAGCTCCCACTTGTGGCCGCGCATGACCGCTGCGCTCTCGCGCAGGCACTGCCAGGCGGACTTCTCCGGGTGGTCGAGCAGCAGGTACAGCGCCTGCCGGTAGCGATAGGCCGCGATGATGCCCGGTACGACCAGCAGCAAGCTCCACAGAAACACGAACAGCCCCTGCAGGATCGCCAGCCACAGCACGCGGAAGAAGAGGCCGAACCCGTCAAAGAGGTTGCCGATCTCGGCCGTTTCATCCCGGCTGACGTGCAGCGAGAAAATCACAAAGCCGACGCTGACCATATAGTTCATGATCTCCAGCGCGACGACGAGCACGACCGCAACACCGGACACACTGTAATGCTCAAAGAAGCTGATGTATGCCTGCTCGACCGCGTCGGGGCCAAACTGCGCGGCGTTTGTCAGCGCCGTGGTCAGGCGGTCGCCGCCCATCAGGTACGACGAGAGCGTCGAGATGAGCAGCCCGAGGGCAAAGACGATCAATGCCGCGAGGATCGGACTCGGGCGGTAGCCGGCGGCGCGCCGGCGGGCGTCTGCTTTGAGGGCAGCACGGTTCAAATCCATTTTGATCACAACTCCGTTCCCGGCATGGCCGGGTCTCATTTTTTCATCGGTATAGTATACCAGATACCGCCGGATTTGAACACCCGGAGCGGAAAAAATTCACGTTTTCGACACACGTTGCGATTTTTTCTGGCAGTTGCGGAAAATACGCTTGACAATCCGCACGCGAAATGCTATATTAAACAGGCTTTGAACGACAAAGCTTATGCGCGAGTGGTGGAATTGGCAGACTCGCTAGATTCAGGTTCTAGTGTCCACTCCGGACGTGCGGGTTCAAGTCCCGCCTCGCGCACCAACTCCTCAGATTCTTCGGAATTTGAGGAGTTTTTCTTTATCAAAAATTCGGTTTTTTCCGCGTTTGAAAATCGCGATACCAGATTTTTATCCCCATTTTGACGCCAGATTTTTTGCCGTGAAAATGGAGGATTTTTTATGCGCAGAACCACAATTTTGAACGCAAAACAGGTTAAACGAACGTCCTTTTCAGAAGCGGAACAACTGTTCACGAAACACTGTAAACTAAAGAATTTGAGCCCTCAAACCATGCGCTATTACGCGGAGGATTTGAAGTATTTTCATGCGTGTGTGCCGGTTCAGTATGTCGATGAAGTCAGTCAGGACGCTTTTGAAAACTTCATTGTCTCAGAGTTAGACGCAGGCAAGAAAATCACTTCTCTGAATTCACGCATCCGGGGACTGCGTGTGTTCTTCAAATTCTGCGCGGAACGAGAATGAAAAGGAAGTAAAATGGTCCAAACACGCACCACAGACTGTGGAAATTCACTACGCCGACATTGGCTGCATGGAGAACAGACAAACAGCAAAACCGGAGCAACATAAAGAAATCCCGAAAGTGTCCTGAACTATTCCCAGTTATACGCCAATGGAAAACCCGGCTGGTGCCCGAAACACCAGCCGGGTAACCCCCGCCGCCATTGTTACCCCTGTCAGGGGACAGCAAATCCAAACGCTGGTTTTTATACTGATCCTGTTTGAGGCAGCCCCCTGCCGGTCTGCCGAGAGACGATGGCACGCAGAATTTCTTACCGAAGCATCAGCGCAAGCACGATTAGCGTCACGCAGACAGCACAGGCTGCGGCTTCGTAGGTATAGCTTTCGCCGCTGTGAATGCGGCTGATGGCGCGGAAGGCGAAAATTGTTCCGATAAATGCAGCGGCAAGCGCCAGAATAAACAGAACGATGCTCATTTCAGCCGCTCCCCACATATGGTGCAGAACATGGCGCCGGGAATTTTGACGGCTGCGCCGCAGCGCGGGCAGCGGAGGTCAGACGGCTGCGTCTGGACCGGCTCCTCCGGCGGCCGCTGCGGTTCAGGCTCCGGGGAGAAGACGACCGGCGCTCCCTGCGAAGCGGGCTGCGTCACAGCTTCGGAAAACGAAGGCTGCACAACAGGCGGGACAGGGCATACAGGCTGTTCGGGAGCAGCGGACTGCACGGGCTGTGTGGGCGGGATGGGCCGCTCGGGCTGAACGGGAGCGGACGGCTGCACAGGCTGCACCGGCGGAGTGGGCCAGTCGGGCCGTGCGGGCGCAGCGGGGTGCCAGGAGCCTGCCGCGCGGCGGTTCTGAATTTCCACATAGAACGCCGCCTGCATGATCCCGCTGAACAGCGGCGCAAGCAGGCCGTATGCGATGGCGATCAGAACCCACAGGATGCGGAACAGCACGCCGAGATACGGGATTTCCCCCAGCAGGGCAAAAACGAGAAATGCGCCCAAATAGACTGCGCTGAGCAGGATATCCGCGCCGAACATCTTGCCCTTGTAGCCCATCGTCTCCGCCTTCGAGACCTTGATCGCCTCGGTGGGCCTGACATCGTCGCGCGTCATGAGGATATAGGGTACGAAGCGGTATTCATATGCGCGGATGGCGGCGAACACGAACCCGACGACCGGAATGAGGAACCACAGGAAGATCCAGAGCTGCATCCACGCCATGCCGCCCAGAACGCGAAGGATCCGGTCCTTTTTGAATGAGGCGAACAGATAAGTCGTCTTCGGCTCAAGTCCCGTGCGGTAGCTGTTGAGGAAGATCATCGACATGGAAGCCGACAGCAGAAGCGCAGCGCAGAACGCGGCAGCCGGAACGCCGATGAACCCGGCGTAGGCCACCAGACACAGGAACTCTGCAAGCAGGGATATGCCCCAAAGCCGGAAGGGGCGCTTCATCAAAACGGAAAATGTTTTTTTGTAAATGCTTGAGACCATAAGAATCCTCCTTTATTCTTGTTTCTTCGACTTTATTATACAGGATACTGGAACAGGATGTCAATCAAAAAACCAGCGTCTGGGAGTTCAGACGCCGGTTTTTGAGAAAAGTTCCGTTATTCTGTAAAAAGCGCCTCTCCGGCCTTGTAGATATCGCCCGCGCCGACGGTCAGGATGATATCGCCCGGCTGCGCATTCTCGCGCAGATAGGCCGTCACGCCCTGCAGGCTCGGACAGTAGACCGCGCCGGGGATCTCCGCGGCCAGCTCCTGCGAGCTGACACCGACGGTGTTCTGTTCACGCGCGGCATAAATATCGGCCAGAACGACCTGATCGGCCGTGCGCAGCTCGTCGACAAAGCTCTGGAACAGCGCCTTCGTACGCGAATACGTGTGCGGCTGGAACGCGCAGATCACACGCCGGTAACGCATCAGCCGGACAGCCTGCAAAAGCGCGTGGAGCTCGTTGGGATGGTGGGCATAGTCGTCGTAGACGTCTGCGCCGTGGAAGCTGCCCTTGTATTCGAGCCTGCGGCCCGCGCCGTGGAACTCTGCGAGCGCCGCGGCTGCGGTTTCGCCGGAAATGCCGAATTTCCATGCCACCGCGCAGGCGGCCAGCGCGTTCAGCGCGTTGTGACGGCCAATGACGCCCAGATGCAGGTGCGCATACGGCTGCCCGCCGCAGAAAACGTCAAATTCGCTGAAATCTTCAGAGAAGTTCTTCCCGTACACGTCGTTTTTCGCATCGAAGCCGAATGACAGATACGGCATCCCGGCCAGCGTGTCGCGGGTATTTTTGTCGTCGCCGTTGGCGACGATCAGACCGTCTGCCGGGACGAGGGAGGCAAATTTCCGGAACGACCGCTCCACGTCCTGAAGATCCTTGAAAAAGTCCAGATGATCGGCGTCCACGTCGAGAATGACCGCAGCGGTCGGGAAGAAGTTCAGGAACGAATTGCAGTATTCGCAGCTTTCGAGAATGATCGTGTCGCCCTTGCCGACGCGGTGCCCCGCGCCGAGCAGCGGCAGGAAGCCGCCGATCATGATCGTGGGATCGCGGTTGGCCTGCATGAAAATGTGCGTCAGCATGGAGGTCGTCGTGGTCTTGCCGTGCGTGCCGGAAACGCAGATGGCGTTTTTGTAGGCCTGCATGATATAGCCCCAGGCCTGCGCCCGCTCGAAAATGGGGATGCCCCTGGCGCGGGCAGCGGCGATCTCGGGGTTGTCGTTGTGCGCGGCAGCCGTGCGGATGAGGCAGTCGGCCCCCTCGATATTCTCGGCCCGGTGCCCAATGGAGACCTGAATGCCCTTGGCGATCAGCTCGTCCGTCGAAACGGACGCGTTCATGTCGGAGCCGGAGATCTCCATCCCCATGCGCCGCAGGACAAGCCCCAGCGGCCGCATCGACACGCCGCCGATGCCCACCAGATGGCAGCGCTTGCCGGGGACCAGATATTGCTCGATATGTTGACAGGAAGGATATTCCATGCAAGGTTCCTCCGAAAAATTTGGATTGCGCACGCGCGGGAGGGCGCGTATAATGAAAACTGACAGCATTATATTATATACGGAAGACGGCAATAAAACAAGAAGAATTTCGGATTTTTGCCGGGAGGACACGCTATGAGGCCGGATGCGATCATCAAAACACTGGAGGACGCCGGGTTTGAGGCCCGGTACGTCGGCGGCTGCGTGCGCGACACGCTGCTGGACCGGCCCATCCACGACTGGGACATCGCCTCGCAGGCGCTGCCGGAGGACGTGCTGCGCCTGTTTCCGCACTGCGTCCCCACCGGCATCCGGCACGGCACCGTGACCGTCCTTCTGGACGGTGTCAGCGCCGAGGTCACGACCTACCGGCTTGACGGCGCATATCACGATGGCCGCCACCCCGAAGGGGTGTGCTTTGTGCGCAGTCTCGCGGAGGATCTGGCCCGCCGCGATTTTACGATCAACGCCATGGCGATGGACGAGAGCGGCGCGGTCACCGACCTCTTTGGGGGCCGGGAGGATCTTTCCCGCCGCGTCATCCGCTGCGTCGGCGAGCCGGAAACGCGCTTCCGGGAGGATGCGCTTCGGATGCTGCGCGCGTACCGCTTTGCCGCGCAGCTCGGCTTTTCACTGGACGCGCAGACGCAGGCGGCCATCGAGCGCGGCGGCCTTTCCATGGAGCAGGCCGAATGGCTCAAGGGCGTGCAGCCCCAAGCGCGGCGGCTGGAGGCGGCGGAGATCATCGCCCAGCGCGGGCTGACGATCGAGCAGGCGCGGCGGCTGTTTGACCGGCCGGAGGAGACGCAGGCATGCGGAAAAAGGCGCGCCGTGCGCCGCGCGGCGGAGGAAGCGCAGCGGCTGAGCGACGCGCTCAATGCGCAGGGCATCCCCGCATGCGCCAGCATGCACGCGCAGGGGCAGGGGCTTTGCATACAGATTTTGCTAAAAAATGAACGTCTTTCGTAGAAAAGCAGGAAAAACACCTGTGCAGGTCGAAAAAAGAAAGGAAAAACCATCGGTCAATCAAAACCGGGAAAGGACTACCATGTATACCATTCTGACGGATTCGTGTTCCGATTTGAATGCGGAAGTGGCCGCGAAGCAATCGCCATCTTCCAACTGATGGAACACCACCCTTTCAGCCACCTTAGC
>ERZ772886.2009-NODE-2009-length-17239-cov-3.956471_pt1 | contig 17239 bp, 14 predicted proteins | sample MGYA00512128_ERZ772886 | MGnify/ENA primary metagenome ERZ772886 (study PRJEB29015, sample SAMEA2737698) | human gut metagenome | biome: human gut; feature: human-associated habitat; material: faeces | place: China | collected 2012 ... | reverse complement strand
TCACATCCGGAGACCTTACATCGAGACATGTGTATCGCATGCTCCGGGAGTTCGTGGATTTTGCCAATGTATTTAACTAACTTTCCAGTTACAGCAGTTCCTTCAGCATCTGGTTGACGCTGGCGGGGTCTGCCTTGCCTTTCATGGCCTTCATGGTCTGGCCTACCAGGAAGCCGATGGCTTTCTCCTTGCCGTTGTGGTAATCCTCTACGGACTGGGGATTAGCGGCAATGACTTCCTCCACGACTTTACGCAATGCACCTTCGTCATTGACGGTCTTCAGTCCCTTCTCCTCCACATACTGTTCGGGATCTACATCTTCCTCAAACATCACCTGGAATACTTCTTTTGCTACAGAAGAGTTGATGACTTTGCCGTCTACCAGCGTGATCAGCCTGCTCAGATGCTCCGGTGAGAAACGGATATCCTCCGGCTCCATCTCTTTTTCTTTTAACAGGCGCATAGTCTCCACCATCAGCCAGTTGGACACCTTCTTGGGCTGGCTTCCCAGTGCCACGGAAGCTTCAAAGATATCTGCCAGATGCTTGGAGCCGGTGATGATATCGATATCATATTCCGGAATATCGTATTCTTCCTTGTAACGCTTCATCTTCTCGGTGCGGAATTCCGGCTGTCTGCTGCGGATGCTATCCAGCCACTCATCGCTGATATAGACCGGTACCAGGTCGGGATCCGGAAAATAACGATAATCCTGTGCATCCTCCTTGGAACGCATGGCGTAGGAATATTCCTTATTATCATCCCAGCGTCTGGTCTCCTGAATGACCTCTTTGCCGGCCTCCAGCAGATCGATCTGTCGTTCCCGCTCCCCCTGAATGGCTCTTGCGATGGCCTTGAAGGAGTTCAGGTTCTTCATCTCGGTACGGGTTCCAAACTTCTCCGCGCCCACTTCTCTCACGGACAGATTGACATCGGCACGCATGGAGCCTTCCTGAAGCTTACAGTCGGACGCTCCCAGATACTGGATCAGCAGACGTAATTTTTCCAAATAGGCAATGACCTCCTCCGCGCTGCGCATATCCGGCTCGGATACGATCTCGATCAGAGGCACACCGGAGCGGTTGTAGTCCACCAGTGTGCAATCTTCCCAGTCGTCATGCACCAGTTTACCGGCATCCTCCTCCATGTGGATCTCGTGGATACGCACCGGCTTCGTGTAAGCGTTGCCGTTCTCTCCCGCTACCTCGATTTCAACCGAGCCATTCCTGCAGATGGGCAGATACAACTGAGAGATCTGATAGTTTTGAGGGTTATCGGGATAGAAATAATTTTTTCTGTCAAATTTGCAATACTGTGTGATGGTACAATTCGTCGCAAGTCCTACTGCCACCGCATATTCCACCACCTGTTTGTTCAGCACAGGAAGAGAGCCCGGCATACCGGTACATACCGGACAGGTGTGGGTATTGGGTCTGCCACCAAACGCTGTGGAACAGCCGCAGAATATTTTCGTCTTCGTGGCAAGCTCTACATGAACTTCCAGACCAATGACGGTTTCATATTGTTTTGCCATGTCGCTTACCTCCTCTGCTCATAGGTATATGCTGCACGGATCAGTGTCTTCTCTTTGAAGCAGTCACCGATCAGCTGCATGCCGATAGGCAGGCCTTGGGAATCCGTACCGCAGGGAACGCTGATACCGGGCAGTCCCGCCAGGTTGATGGAGATGGTGTAGATGTCTCCCAAATACATCTTGATGGGATCCGCCAGGCTGCTGCCCAGCTTCGGTGCGGTAGTGGGTGCCACCGGTCCTAAGATCACATCGTATTTTGCAAAAGCTTCGTCAAAAGCCTTCTTGATCAATGCTTTCACGCGGAGTGCCTTCAGGTAATAAGCATCATAATAACCGGAGCTTAATACAAAGGATCCCAGCATGATACGACGCTTTACCTCGGGGCCAAAGCCCTGCGAACGACTTCTCTTGTACATGGTGTGCAGGTCCTCCGCATCCTGTGCACGGTAACCGTATTTTACACCGTCGAAACGCTCGAGATTGGAACTTGCCTCTGCAGCCGCGATCGTATAATAAGTGGGGATCGCATAGTCTACCAGACTTAAGTCGAACTCCTCCACTTCTGCACCCTGCGCTTTCAACACTTCCGCTGCTGCCAGTACCGCATCCCTGACCTCGGGATCCAGTCCTTCCCCGAAATAGTCTCTGGGAATACCAATCTTCATTCCCTTCACATCCGCTACCAGTGCAGAGGTGAAATCTGTGTTCTCCCGCTTCATGGAAGTGGAGTCCTTAGGGTCATGGGAGGTGATGGCCTCCAGTACGGTGGCACAGTCCGTCACGTCCTTCGTCAGCGGTCCGATCTGGTCCAGAGAGGAACCATAAGCAATCAGTCCGTAACGGGATACCGTTCCGTAGGTAGGTTTCATGCCGACGACTCCGCAATAAGATGCGGGCTGTCGAATGGAACCGCCGGTATCGGAACCCAGTGCTGCAAAGCATTCTTCCGCTGCCACTGCCGCTGCAGAGCCGCCGGAGGAACCGCCGGGCACATGCTCCGGGTTTCTGGGATTCTTTGTCACTCCGTAATAAGAAGTCTCCGTGGTGCTGCCCATGGCAAACTCATCCATATTGGTCTTGCCCAGAATCACTGCGCCTGCCTTTTCCAGATTCAGCACTGCTTCCGCACTGAAGGTCGGCACAAAATTCTCTAAGATTTTAGAAGAGCAGGTAGTCAGGGTTCCCTCGGTGCACATATTGTCTTTGATAGCAAAGGGAACCCCGGCCAGAGGCCCGGTCAGTTCGCCTGCTTCAATCTTTTTCTGAACTTCCTCTGCCTGTTTCAAAGCCTTTTCCCGTTCCACGGTCACATAGCAGTGGTAAGTATCTTCACCGGCTGCGATCTTATCCAGAACGGCCTGCGTGGCTTCCACCGACGTAGTCTTACCTTCCCGGATTGCCTTAGCCAGCTCTACTGCTGTCAGGGATAAAATATCCATATCCATTCTCCTTTTTTAATGTCTGATGGAAAACCATTACCGCCTAAATGCTGTAACCAGATGATAAAGCGGTATTCTGCCCGATTTCTAATCGAAAGTCCGAGGACTTTTGACATTAGTCAAAAGTCTTTGGTACCACAAACATGTTGTCCTTCTCGCCGGGTGCATTGGCCAGGGTCTGTTCACTCTCATCCCCATTGGTCACCACATCCTCACGGAAGACATTCTGAACCGGGAATACATGAGACATAGGTTCCACTCCCGTTGTATCCAGTTCACTCAATTTGTCGATATAGTCCAGCATTCTGCCCATATCCTTTTTCGCCGCTTCCTTCTCTTCATCAGAAAGCTCAAGTTTTGCCAGTATGCCTACATATTCTATGGTCTCGTCACTGATTACGTTCGCCATACTAATTTCCATTCCTTTCCTGTTCTTTCCGCACTAATCTCTCACTTTAATGTGTACCTCACGCAGCTGCTGTTCCGTCACTTCGCCGGGAGCCCCGCACATCAGATCCTGTGCATTGCCGTTCATAGGGAAAGCGATCACCTCACGGATGTTGTCCTCGTTCCGAAGCAGCATGATCATACGATCCACGCCGGGAGCCATTCCCGCATGAGGGGGTGCTCCGAACTGGAATGCCTGATACAGTGCTCCAAACTTGGTCTTTAATGTCTCTTCGTCATAACCTGCGATGGCGAAAGCTTTTTTCATGATCTCGATGTCATGGTTACGTACTGCGCCGGAGGAGAGTTCCACACCGTTGCATACGATGTCGTACTGATAAGCCAGGATCTCCAACGGATCCATGGTGTTCAGTGCTTCCAGACCGCCCTGGGGCATAGAGAACGGATTGTGGGTGAATCCGATCTGCTTCGTCTCGGGATCCAGCTCAAACATCGGGAAATCGTTCACATAGCAGAAACGGTAAGCATCCTTCTCGATCAGATCCAGCTTCTCGCCCAGCTCGGTACGGATATGACCGGCATAGTAGTTCGCCTTATCCTCTTTGTCCGCAATGAAGAAAATGGTGTCTCCGGCAGAAAGTCCTGCCATTTCTGCCAGTTCTCCCTTCATCTCTTCGGGGATAAATTTATCGATGGGGCCCTTGTAGCTCATATCCTCTGCCACTTCGAGATAACCAAGTCCACCCATACCAAGAGAAGTTGCAAAGCTTAACAGCTTCTCATGGAAGCCTTTGGACATCTCCGCATGTACTTTGATGGCACGGACGGTTCTGCCGATAAAAGGTTTAAACGTACATCTCTGGAAAAACTCCGTCACATCCATAATTCTCAAAGGATTGCGCAGATCCGGCTTGTCACAGCCGAACTCCAGCATGGCCTGTTTGTAACTGATGATGGGGAACGGTGTCTCGGTGATCCTGCTGCCTTCGGGAGCAAACTTTACAAAGGTATCATGCAATACTTCCTCGCCGACCTTGAAGACATCCTCCTGAGTCACGAAGCTCATCTCGAAATCCAGCTGATAGAACTCTCCGGGAGATCTGTCTGCTCTGGCATCCTCATCACGGAAGCAGGGAGCGATCTGGAAATACTTATCGAAGCCGGAAGCCATAAGCAGCTGCTTATACTGCTGCGGTGCCTGGGGCAGCGCATAGAATTTTCCTTTAAATTTTCTACTGGGAACAATATAGTCTCTGGCGCCCTCGGGAGAAGAAGCACACAGGATCGGGGTCTGGATCTCCAAAAATCCCATGTCCGTCATCTTCTGACGCAGATAACTGATCACCTTGGAACGAAATACAATGTTGTCCTTTACTTTTGCATTTCTAAGGTCAAGATAACGATATTTTAATCTCACATCTTCCCGGATCTCTTTAGACGTCTGGATCTCGAAAGGAAGCTGTTTATATACTCTTCCCAACACATCGATCTTGTGTGCTTCCAGTTCGATGGTGCCGGAAGGAATCTTCGGGTTGTAGGTTTCTTCGTCTCTGTGCTCCATGAGACCGGTTATGGACAGGCACATTTCCTTGGTGATGCCCTTTAAAAGCTCCGGCTTACGGATGACCACCTGTAATACACCGTACATATCCCGCAGATCAATAAAGGATACGCCGCCGTGGTCACGGATGTTCTCCACCCAGCCTGCCACCTGCAAAGTCTGTCCGATCTGCTGTTCACTGATCTCTTTCATTGTTAAATCTCTGTACATATCGCACCTCCTGTTATATAGTGTCCCGAATGTGCGCTCCCTGTACAGCTTATTTTTGAATACAAAAAGCCCCGGGACATGTTAAAACATATCCCGGGACGAATCATCTAATCCGTGGTACCACCCGAATTGACAGGCGCCTTTGCCTATCCACTCTTGTCACTTAACGCGTGCAACGTGTCATCCTAGCTGCATGTGATATTCTGCAGTTCAGATCACCTGCTCCGGAGTGTTCCCTTCGCCAGCTTCCGCAAACAGCGCTCTCAGTCGGTGACGCTGTATTCCTGTCGTTTCCCTTGGCAAGAGTCTCTTTCATAGCATTTACAAAATAGTTTTTCAACTTAGGTTTATAATATTCGCACAAATCAAATCTGTCAAGCGTTTTTTATTGTAACAGTTCAGCCATGGACATATCCGAGCGCAAAAATCATGCTTGCATGATTTTTCGAACGAATATGTTCATTAGATGAGCGCCGGTTTATGAGCAAAGGTAGTCACGAAGTGACGGAAAGCGTGTCAACGCGACTTTGCGAATGGCGCGGGCTGAACGGAAGATTAGTTGCTGCAACTTTAATCACACGCACTCTTGAACTGATTCCAGATCTCCGCATGCAGATCCTCTGCCTCCTGGGAGATATTCTGCACGATCTCGCCCTCCGCTGCATCTTCCGGCAATACGATCATTTTCTTCATGTCGTCGGAAATATACTCTTCCGCAGCTTTGTTGGTGCAGTAGTAGCCGATATACTCATAGCATTTCGCCGCATTCTCAGGATCGTTGATATAGTCCAAAAATGCATAAGCCGCATCTGCATTGGGTGCCTGGGAAGGTATAAATCCGGCCATGATGCCGAAGCCCAGTCAGATCCGGTCTCGCCTGCAGTGCCGCAGATACCTGGGAAGTATACAGGAACGCTGCTGCCACCTCACCGCTGATCAGATAATCCTGCGTATTATTGTCATTGATCACACGGATATTGGGAGCCAGACTCAGAAGCTTCTCTCCTGCTGCCCGGATCACATCCAGATCCTCGGTGTTGAAGGATTCTCCCATGGTCTTTAAGGTGATGCCGTCGATAACACGATAGTTTGCCGTCAGTGCCACGTTATTTTCCAGTGCCGGATTCCACAGATCCTCATAGCCTGTGATCTTCACATCCGTCAGTCCCGGATCGTATACGATCAGAGGAATGCCCGCTCCGTAGGGCACGGTATATTCGTTCTTCGGGTCATAGAACTGAGACATAAATACAGGATTCAGGTTATCATAAGTACTGATCCTGGAAGTATCCAGCTTCTGAGCCAGGCTCTCCTGAATAGCCAGCTCAATGATATAGTCATCCGCAATGACCAGATCGTAATCACCGCCCCTGGTTTCTTCCAGCTTCGCCAGCATATCCTCATCATAGTCAAAATTAGAATAATTGATACGGATACCGGTCTCTTTTTCAAAACCATCTAAAATCTCCTGGGGGAACATGCCGTCCCAGGTATAGAGATTCAGTTCTCCCTTATCTTCTTTACCGCCTGCTCCACAGCCGGTAAACAACGTGACCAGCATGGTCGCTGCCAACAGCATTGCCAGCTTTTTCTTCATAATCTCCTCCTTCGATACAGTTCTCCTGCATCATCTGCTATACATTTTTATGTTGTTACTTATCCGCAATTGCATTTGCGGAATCGTTCTTTCCTCATTTTCCCCCGGCAGCTTTCTCTACAGCTGTCTGCGACTTACGTCCCAGCACATACGCCCCCGCCAGACACAACAATATCACAAACAGCATGACCGTGGCAAGTGCATTGATCTCCGGTGTCACACCGGTCTTTAATTTCGTGTAGATCTTCACCGGCAGGGTATTGACCTTCGGTCCAGTGACAAAAATACTGATCACCACATCGTCGAAGGACATGGCAAATGCAAGCAGCACTCCCGACAGGATTGCCGGAAGAATCTGTGGCAGGATCACATCCCTAAATACCTGCCACTTCGTAGCTCCCAGATCCAACGCCGCCTCTTCCAGAGACCGGTTCATTCCCACCAGTCTCGCCCGTACCATAGTGAACACGTAGGGCACACAGAACGTGGTATGGGCGATCACCAGTGTGACCATACCAAAGGGCAGTCCCATCAGGGAAAATACGGACAAAAATACCATGCCCAGAATGATCTCCGGGATCATGATGGGGAGTGTGGACACATAGGCCACGGCATCGTCCAGTTTCCGTTTTCTGCGGCTCATCCCCAGTGCTCCCGAAGTGCCGATCAACACCGCAAAGGCACAGCTAAGTACCGCAAGGATCAGGCTGTTAATCAGTGCTTCCCCCAGATCTCTGTCCCGGAACAACTCCCGGTACCATTTCAGGGAAAAGCCCTCCCACACGGAAGTCAGCTTGGAGGCATTGAAGGAATACACCACCGTCAACAGGATCGGGATATAGGTCAGCACTGTGATCAGCGCTACATATACAAAGGGCCATTTTTTCTTTTTCATACGCTACATCATCCCTTCCAGCTGTGAGGTTCCGGTGATCTTGCGGTACAGGCGGATCATCACGGAAGTCAGTATCATCAACACCGCAGACAGCGCCGCCGCAAAAGGCTGGTTCCGCCCCTTGGTGATCTGTTCCTGAATCACACTGCCCACCAGCACGATCTTATTGCCGCCCAGGATATCCGCTATGAAAAACAGTCCCATGGACGGAATAAAGGACAGCACCACGCCGGACAAAAGTCCCGGCAGCGTCAGCCGGAAGCTGACGGTCCAGAAGGCTTTCCACGCCGAGGCTCCCAGATCTCTGGAGGCTTCCACCAGAGAGGCATCCAGCTTCTCCGCACTGGAATACACCGCCAGGATCATAAAAGGCAGTAGCGAATAAACCATTCCCACTACCACTGCCGGATAAGTGTAAAGCAGCTTTAACGGCTGCTTCGTCAGGTGCAGCCCCATCAGGATCTTATCCAGTACACCATTGCTGCGAAAGACAATAATCCAGCCGTACAGGCGGATCAGCGCACTGGTCCAGAAAGGGATCATAATGAGCAACAGCATCCTGCGCTTCCAGACAGCGTTCATTTTCGCCATGAAATAACCGTACGGATATCCGATCAGCGCCACGAAAAAGGTGGCGGTAAATGCCAGCTTCAGAGACTGCCAGAAAGTATCCAGATACAGCGGTTCCAATATTCTCTTATAATTGTCCAGGGTGAATGTAAAGTCCACGCCCCAGACCTGTGCTCTCTGTAAAAAGCTCAAAAGGAACAGATACAGGATCGGCAGAGCCACGAACAGAATCGTGAACACATACATAGGGATCATCAGTCCGACATTCCCGCTTCTCCTGCGGCTGTTACTTGTGATTTTCGTCTTTGTCATTATCTATTACCTTTACTGCGTCTTTCGCATCCCAGCCGATCTGCACCTTCTGTCCCGGCTGTAAGTCATTGTCGATTCCATAGCGGCTGGCGGTCAGAGTCTGTCCGTCCGGCAGACGGAACAAAATGCGTAGCTGCCCTCCGGCAAAGCTTTTTTCCACCACCACAGCTTCCCGGGTGCAGACAGTCTCTCCGTTCATCAGAATGTTTTCCGAGCGGATGGCAAACGTCTCTCCTCCCAGACGGAGGATATTGGCATTTCCCACGAAATCCGCCACATAGCTGGTCTGCGGCTGATAGTACACCTCATTGGGCGTCCCCAGCTGTTCCAGGATGCCTTCGTGCATGACACCGATGCGGTCCGACATATTGATGGCTTCTTCCTGATCGTGAGTGATGTAAATAAACGTGATCCCCAGCTGCTTCTGCAGACGTTTCAGTTCCAGCTGCATCTGCCTGCGCAGCTTCAGATCCAGTGCTCCCAGCGGTTCATCTAACAGCAATACTTTCGGCTCATTGATCACCGCTCTGGCAATGGCAATACGCTGCTTCTGTCCACCGGACAGCTGATCCGGCATCCGTTTTCCATACCCTTCCAGCTGTACCAGACGAAGGGCCTGCTCCACTCTCTCTGCAATCTCTGCCTTGGGAACTTTTCGGATCTTCAATCCATATCCTACGTTGTCCGACACATTCATATGCGGAAACAGGGCATAATTCTGGAACACCGTATTGACATCCCGTTTGTTCGGCTCACGGTTCGTAATGTCCTGTCCTTCCAGGATCACCTGCCCGGCATCCGGCAGCTCCAACCCTGCAATAATGCGTAAGGTCGTGGTCTTGCCACAGCCAGAGGCGCCTAACAGCGTAATAAATTCTCCCTGTCCGGCTTCTAAGTCAATGCCCTTTAATACTTCTGTATTATCAAAAGATTTCCGGATCTGCCGAAGTTGTAATATACTTTCGCCCATGCACCGGCTCCTTTCCTCATTTTCGTATATCATTTTTGATACAGATTCTACCGTATTTTTTTATCTCAGTCAATCCTTTATCCCCAGGCAATAAAAACGATAAAAACAGGCTGCCGGCTTCAGAGCCGCCAGAATATCAGGCATTAAAAAATGCCAAGCCACAGGTTTTCATCCTGGGCTCAGCACCATATTTTACAACTCAACAACCCGGTCATTCACCTGTGTAAAGCTGCCTCCGTCCATATTTTTACGTACAAAGGGAACCCCCCTGCGCACATAGTATACATTATCCTGAAGCAGGGCATCCGGATTCTCTGACGGGCTGATCGTACCACCGAGATCATCATAGCTGATATTATCGCGGAAGGTATTATGGATCGCCTCCTGCAGACAGAACATCACACAGCCTCCCTCATTCTGCCTGCTGTAATTGGATTCATACACCGTTCCGTCCCCGGAATCCGCATCATATGCCATGCCGTCCTGATTGAGTCTGGTGTCCGTGACTTCATTATAACGAAACAGGGCATCCTTGCATTTCCAGGGCCAGATCCCGGCTGCCACTTTTCCCATCCGGTCGCCCGGCTCGCAATAGATCCGGTCATTGATCTCGCAGGCCACAGAGTCTGCCATATTATGCTCCACCAAAGGACGCAGGGCATACATCGGCGTGATCCCATCCCCACCGGCCTCTTTTACATAATTATTCCGTATCTGCATATTTTCATGCCCATAGTTCAGAAAAACGGCTTCCGTAAGCTCTGCCCCCCGGAACTTATCATGGGCATAGGTATAGCCTGCTGCAATTCCCCAGCGGCTGACCCGGTGCACGAAGCATCCTTCAATAACGATATCCCGATACCGTGCCACACCCGTCAGCTCCTCACATTCCGGACGGAGCGCTGTCATATAGATCCCACCGTTGTTCATGTGTTTATCGTAGACATTCCCATGGACATCATGGATCCACAGATTCCTAAGTGTGATGCCGCCCCGCACCCCTTTGTCCTTAGCCACCACAGCCACGCCGGTACGGTTCATTTTCTCACCCAGACTATAACGCTCTCCCGGGATCATGCTGCCTTCATTCGTGATCTCCAGATCCTCGACCACAATATGCTCCGCATCGTACAAAAGCACTGCGGAAGATACATAGCCGTGATACACATGCGTAGGTGCATCCAGCGGGGTCCCATAATCCTGATACCAGATGCCCTGTCCGCAGGCATCGATCCGCGGCGGTGCATCTGCTGTACCGTACGCTCCGATCACGATCGGTGCCTCTTTCGTACCGCTGTCTGTCACATGCAGATATTGTCCGTAAAATACACTGCCCCGCTCCAGCAGGACACGGTCTCCCGGATGCAGGCTTCTTCGATTAATGGCAGACAGACTGGCAAACGCCGTACTGCACGTCCGTCCGTCATTTTCATCATTGCCTGTTCTCTGACTCACATAATATGTCGCAGATAAGCTTGTCATATGCATCCTCCCGTAACCGTTTCTCAATGATCTGTGACACCTCCTCATAGGTAAAATAGTCCCCATGATAGCGTCCGAACAGATCTCTGTTCTGTTCGTAAAAATCCCGCTTCTCCTGCTCCGTGAAATCCGGGCAGAAGCCACCTTCCCGGACCTTCTCACACGGCTGCACAAAATCCAGCTTCAGGCGGGTCAGCTCATATTGCAGATACGCCGGTGCGGAAAAATAATGCGGTCCGTAGAACCGCTGTCCTTCCTGTTCCATTCTCCGCAGCTCTTCGTTGTGCTTCTGTCGTCTGGCCTTTAGTCCCTCCATGGAGGGATCCTCGATCAGGCCCATTCTATGCGCCAAAAGGAAGGCTCCCTGAGCCTTCCTGATATGCGCCTGTGTCATAGTTTCCTGTTTTGGCATTTTCTGTTGCATTATTTCACTGCTCCCGTAATTCCATTTGCAAAGCTCTTCTGTAAACACAGGAAGATGATCGCTGTAGGAAGTGTACAGATCAATACTCCCAGCATCAGCATACCATAATCCACACTGTATCCACTCTTCAGATTGGCTACTAACATCGGCATGGTGATCGCCTTGCTGTCCTGTAAAATGATCGTCGGCCACAGATAATTGTTCCACGCATTCATAAATGTAACCGTCATCGCCGCTCCATAGGTAGATTTCATCACCGGAATGAACATCCGGAAGAAAATCTGTATTTCGCTCAGGCCTTCCAGCCTGGCAGCCTCAATAATATCATGAGGGAAAGAACGTGCCGCCTGTCTGAAAAGCATGATCATAAACGGAGTCGAGATGGATGGCAGTGCCAGTGCGATCCAGGTATTTACCAGCTTCCAGGAGGTAAACATCTTGAACAGGGGGATCATGATCGCTACGAACGGAAGCATCATTGCCAGCAGCAGAATACTCATCAGAATATCCTTGCCCTTATCATGATAGATCTCAAATCCATAACCGGCAATGGAACAGATCAGCAGTGTCACAACCGTGATCACGATCGCATTGCGGAAGGAATTAAACATCGCAAGTCCGAGATTCTGCATGTCGACCAGGGTCTTGAAATTCTCGATCATATAGGTACCCGGGATCAAGCGTCCTCTTACCACATCAATGCTCTGGTTGGTCGCACCGCACAGCATATAATACAGTGGAAATGCTGACAGAAAGCTTGCTATCACTAAGATCGCGTAGGAAATTATTTGCTTGAATTTAGTCACGTTTGTCACCCACCTTCATCTGAATTGCAGACAGAACCGCTACCATCACAAGTATGCATACAGACAACGCTGCCGCATAATTAAATTTCGGTGTCTCCACAAAGGAGATATTGTAGATGTAATGCGCCAATGTCATTGTAGATTTTCCGGGACCGCCTGCTGTCAGGTTCATAGACTCATCGAACAGCTGCAGTGTTCCCGAAGTAGACATGATCGCCGTCATCAGAATGGTCGGCTTTAACAACGGTATCGTGATCTTCATAAACTGCTGGAACGGTGTCGCTCCGTCGATGTAGCTTGCCTCATATACAGAATAGTCGATATTCTGTAATCCTGCCAGATAGAATACCATATTATATCCGGTCCATCTCCAGATCAGTGCGATCACGATGACCCATCGCGCCGGCCATGTGCTCTGGAACCAGTCCACCGAAGACAGTCCGATGGCCATCAGCACTCTGTTGACCACTCCATCCGGAGCAAACAATGACTTAAATATCATGGAATAAGATACCAGTGACGTTGCACACGGAAGGAAGATCAAAGTACGGAAAATACCTTTTCCTTTTATCTTAGGATTATTCAGCAGCTGCGCCAGCATCAGTGCGAGCACAAGCATGATCGGTACCTGAATCACAAAATAAAAGAAGGTATTGAACAAGCATTGCTGGAATGTTTTATCCTTGAGGATCCTGGCATAATTCGCTACACCATTAAAGACTCCTCCTGTCTTCCGGAAGGAAAGAAGGATGGCCTGTGACATCGGATAGAAACAAAATACAAATATTAAAATCGATGCCGGGAGCAGGAATGCCCATCCGGTCAGATTATGCCTTTTTTCCAAACTTAATTTTGCTTTCTTCTTTTCCATGTTTCTCTCCTACAACAGTACCGGGAACGCACTGCTGCACCCCCGGTACTATCCAGTTTCCATACTCTGGTGATTATTCAGCGATATTAAACTCTACGGTATCCTGAGCGTTTTTGATCTCTGTATCGATATCAGCGTTCTTCTGGACAACGTTGGTGATTGCATCTGTCAGTGCGCTTCTGATGTCAGAGTAGTATGCACCGTAGTCAATTCCGGGAACATGTCCGGCGAACTCTACGATATCCTTGTACACTGCCTGACCGCCGTAGAACTCATTGCCCTCATTATAGGTCTCAGACTGTGCTGCGGGCAGGTAACTTGCGATTGCTCCTGCATTTACCAGCAGATCATCGTATAAATCTACATCAGCACCAAAGGTAGCGTTCAGGAAATCAAATGCCAGATCGGTATTTTTGCAGTTAGAAGATACTGCCCAACTTGCACCACCGCAGTTAGCGTAGTTGGTTGCGCCTTCTACATCATCTAACTTAGGCATATTCACGATTGCCCATTTACCTGCCTGATCCTCTGCTGCCTGAATGGAGGACATGATCCAGCAGCCCTGGATAACGCCTGCAGCAGTACCCTTGTTCATGGAAGCGATATACTGATCCCAGTCGGTATAATCTGCCATGATTCCTTCATCGATCAGCTGCTTATAGGTCTCAATTGCTTTCTTCAGTGCTGCGTTGTCAACCAGTGTCACCTCTCCATCCACCATGGGAGAAGCGCCTGCAGACTGTAACATCTCGATCACAATCTCAGAACCGCCGGAGCAGGTCAGCATGGGAACATCATTCGCAGCCATTACCTTCTTGGACAGCTCCATGAACTCAGACCATGTGGTATCCTTGAAATCTTCTACCTTAAGGCCTGCTGCTTCTACCATATCGGAACGGATCGCCATGATGGTAGCACCATTATCAAAAGGAATACCATAATGTGTTCCATCTACAGTGGAGTCAGCCAACTTACCCATAGAGAACTGGGAGAAATCAATTCCGCAGTCATCCAGTGCTGTGAAGATTCCGGGATAATTGGTTGCATTTTTGTGGAAGGAATAATCCTGCATCAGGAAGATATCAGGTAAAGTGCTGTAATCACCGGCTTCAGCTGCTGTGATCAGAGCAGTCTCGATATCGCTATATACCTTCTCCTGAATGTCTAACTTGAAGTTAGGATGATCCACCTGATATGCCTTCTCTGCCTGCTTCATTGCATAGACATTGAAGTTAGGATCCCAGCACCATACGGTCAGTGTCTCGTCTTCTGCGGAAGCAGTCGTTTCTGCTGCTGCCTCTGTTTCCTTGGATGCCTCGCTGGGTGCTGCGCTCTGCGCATCATTTCCGGCAGGCTTGCTGCCACATCCGGTCAGCATGGACATAGCCATTGCCGCTACTAAGAGCACGCTTAATACTTTCTTTTTCATCTTAAATAACCTCCTTATACTTGTAAAGTACTACCTTATAAAATATGAAACGCTTTTTGCTTTCCATAAGTTACCTGTCTTCCATATCGTCCACCCAACGCATTTCGCCGGGCTTCAGATCCAGCACATACGCACATTTTCCTTTGATATACAGCTCTGTGTGCTGTGCCTGTGCAGAGTTGTTGATCACTGCGATCTTGCCGGTCTTCTGGAATACCGTTACTTCGGTATCCACATTCGTTACATAGTAACGTTTCATCTCCTGCTCCATGCCGGCTGCATAATAGATTGCCCTAAGCAGAAGCCTGCAGTTCTGGGGAGAATACGGAAGACCTGCAAAATATACGCTGTGTCCTCTGCCATATTCATTGACTACCAGCTGGCTGTATTCCCCATCCATCGCAAGGATCTGATAATGTCCGCCCTGTGCATAGATGCGGCTGGTGCCCTCGCCGAAATCCAAGGCTCCTTCAATATCCTCTAAGATAAAGTGATCGTCATTTTTCTCATTATATTTGTCCGTACTGAGAGAGAAGCACATCTCGCGGTCTACACCGAGCACATCGGACAATTGGAAATATCTTCCCTGATACTGATAAGCGGTAGGCTCACCCACACCGATGAAGCCGCCTCCCTGATCCACAAAGCGTCTGATATTGGTCAGGACCTTTTCGTCGATCCAGTTCTCCGCGCCGCTGAATGCGGTGTACGCATCCCCGACATTAATGATGACCTTGATCTGGTCAGGGATGCCATTCCTGACATCATCAAAGGAAATGAACTCGACCTCAAAAGGCATTCCGCTTAAGCATTCCAGTACTCCCTCTGCGGAATAGGTTTCCCTGTGCCAGATCGCATGATGTACCTGATTGGACATCCACCTTCTCTGACTGCCCCAGCAGTTCAGGATCGCCACCTTGAAAGGTGCCACATAGGAAGCTGTACCCTGCATATTTTCATGGATCTCTCTAAACTGTGTTACCACGTTTTGGATCTCATCAATGAAACCGGGCCAATTATTTGCCAGCTTCAGATAACCGCCGTATCCAATCCTGTCCAGGGGAGACCTGAGTAATGCACGCCTTGCTTTACGCCAGTTATCCCTTGCCTCTCCGATCGGGTCACCGCCCTCGCAGAACACATCCGGGAAAAAGTAAGGCAGCAGCCGTCCTTCGGTATAATCCACTCCCTTGATATCAGAGATCATGCGGAGTGTCACACCGCTTCCGACAGAGCCTACCACTGCATCCAGTCCGATGCCTGCGAAATATTTACCGTAGGGCTCTGTTCCGATCCAATGATCTCCGAGGAACATCATCGCTTCCTTGCCATAAGAATGTACAATGTCTACCAGCTCCTTCGCCAGCGCACATACCTCGATCTGCTGGAACTCTATGAAATCCAGGAACTGTCTGCTGGGAACGCGGAACATGCAGTTGTGATATCCCTGATCCACAATGTACTCCGGGCGGAATTTGTAGCCTGCCCATTTCTCAAACTGTTCCAGGATATAGGGGCTCACACTTGCGCTGTATCCGAACCACTCTACATATTTTTCACGCTTCTTGTCATCGAAGGTCAGTGTGAACTGATGGAAAAATGTAGTGAAGCGGACCACGTCGATATGAGGATTGTCCTCACACCATTTTCTCAGCTTGTCTTTCACATACTGTTTGGTCTTGGGCTGTCTCACATCGTAAGTCAGCTGATGCGGTGTATCCTTCCAGTCATTCGTGATGAAATTGTACATGTGCACCGGATCCCAGATCAGAAATGCCAGGAAGCTTACCGTATACTCATGATAGGGGATCGTACGGATCTCCACTTCACCGGATGCCTCATCAAATTCCCATGCATCCGTCGGCACTACCTCACCGGTCGTTCTGTCGATCACTTCCCACCAACGCTTCGGATCGTCCAGCGTATTGACCTTAAGTTGCTCCGTATGGAAGCCTTCCATCAGACGGATGCGGAGTGTTTCCCCTCTGGCGGTAATGCGGTTGCTGATCAGGTATTCCTGCTGGATCTCCTCCGGATGCTTCATCGCCCACGCATTATCCTTTCTCGTGGTATAATAAGTTGCGTATTTCTTCACCGGCTCTGACAAAAGTGCTTCCGGCATTTCGGTTCCGTCACAGTCTCTTAAAGCGTCTGCACCCAGAAGATTTTTTAAGCGTATCGTTTCGTCAATGATGTCTGCATCGGTCGGCAGCGTCAGTCTTCCTGTCATCGCATGGTTTCCTCCCATCACTTTTGTACTATCTTGCAGCTGATGACTAAAGTATATCGGCTTCCTGACCTGATATCAATTTCTTTGTTGCTTGTTTTGTTATGTTTATTGCTATTTTGTTACTAAAATGGTGGATTTTCTGAAATGATTATGTATAATATGCTTATCCAGATCATACATAATTTTATTTTTTCGTCTTTTTTACGAATGTTTTTGTGAAATGTTGTTCTTTTTATATATTTAATATAAAAAATACGATAGATTGGAAAATAGTACACAATAAAAATAAGATAAAGAAGGTATCTATTTATGAGTAATGAATTTATCAATATCGGCTCCGCAAACAGTTCTCCGGAACATTTTCAGCTGCGTTACATCTCCATCTCCAAATACGAAGGTGACTGGCAGTCCCTTCCGCATACCCACCACTTTTCAGAACTGTTCTATGACCGCTGTTCTGATAACCAACGAGACGTGGCGTTTCGGAATAAATGTTCGTAC
>ERZ772886.2000-NODE-2000-length-17324-cov-8.225549_pt1 | contig 17324 bp, 8 predicted proteins | sample MGYA00512128_ERZ772886 | MGnify/ENA primary metagenome ERZ772886 (study PRJEB29015, sample SAMEA2737698) | human gut metagenome | biome: human gut; feature: human-associated habitat; material: faeces | place: China | collected 2012 ... | reverse complement strand
TTCGGTACCTCCGGAAGCGGCATCTATCGGTTCGACGGAAAAAAAGAGCAATTTACAGCTTGCACAGATATTGATGCCGACTATTGCTACAATATGGATATCACCACCAAAGGTTATCTGGCAATCAGTAACGACCATGGTCTTCTCATTTATCATCCACAGACCAAGGAGAAGCAGATAATTGATGTGGAGAGTTTGCACCTCTCTGCTATCAACGAAGGTTGCGGACTTCTGATTTGCCGTAACGGGGAAACCTTTGTAGGTGGTATAGAAGGCATGAGTTCGTTCATGAACTCCTCGTTGCAGAAAATAGCCCCCAATTACAACCTTTATTTTTCTTCTTTAGTAGTAAACAATCGGGTTATCTCCGTCGGAACGGACGATGGTATTCTGAAAAGTGCTTTACCCTTTGTCCGGCAAATAGAATTGAACCACAAAGAGAATAACTTCTCCATCAGTTTTTCTTCGAACAATTACGTTAATAATACTGACAGAAAAATATATGAATACAAGTTGGAAGGATTCAGCAAAGAGTGGAGCAAAACCAACGGTAATACTGTGGTATTCACCAATATCCCCCCCGGAAAGTACAAACTGGTAATACGTGAACAACAACAGAGTCTACTCGACGAAATACATGCTATCGAACTCCCCATCCTTATTCATCATCCCTGGTGGAACACCTGGTGGATGTGGATTCTTTATCTCTGCACAATCACTGTCATTGGCTGGAATATTTTCAGTGAAGCACGTTCCAAGATGCAACTCCGCGCCTCACTGGCACAAGAAAAACTGGAAAAAGAGAAGAATGAAGAACTGATACAAGCCAAGTTGCAGTTCTTTGCCAATATCTCTCACGAGTTTCGTACACCGCTAACACTCATTATCGCACAAATTGAAGCACTGTTACAAGTCAATAGCCTCTCTCCTTTTCTGCGCAGTCGCCTGACAAAAATCTACAGAAACACATTCCAGTTCAAAGAGCTGATCTCAGAGCTACTGGATTTCCGGAAGATGGAACGTGGGAAACTGCATCTAAACGTTTGCCAAATGGACCTCATCCCCTACTTGAGACAAATTCATCAAGATTTCACAGACCAAGCGAACTTACAGAATATACAGTTCATATTCCATACAGAAGCAGAAAACTTGTTGTGCTGGTTCGATGGACGACAATTGAGGAAAGTCTTCACCAATCTACTTTCCAATGCCTTTAAACATACGCCCGAAAAAGGAAAGATAGAATTGTCAATCACCGATAAAGGAGATTCTATTTATATTAAGGTGATAGACTCCGGCAAAGGTATTCCCCCAAAGGCCCTACCGTTCATCTTCGACCGCTTCTACCAGGCGGACGAAAACTTTTCTTCACCCGGTAGCGGTATCGGCTTGGCTCTTTCAAAAGGTATTGTAGAACTACACCACGGTCAAATCGAAGTGCAAAGTGCAATAGATTATGGAAGTATCTTCACAGTAATACTACCCAAAGAAAATCTCTTTAAAGATGACAACGATGTCACCTTCATAGAGGCAACAAAAGCGGAATCTGCAACAATACTCGCACCATTCACAGAAACGACAGAAACAGAAGAATGCGCAGAAACACCGGAACCTATTTTCATTGAAAGGACGGACAAGGACTGCGTACTCATTGTAGAGGATAACGAAGAACTGCTCCAACTGCTTACCGATCTACTCTCGCCACTCTACCGGATAGTTATTGCGATGAACGGCAAGGACGGACTACAAAAAGCAATGGAAGAACGTCCCGACCTTATACTAAGCGATGTCATGATGCCGGAAATGAACGGTATTGAGATGTGTTCCAAGATAAAAACCGACTTCGACCTCTGCCACACCCCCGTAGTACTGCTCACAGCCCTCACTTCGAACGACAAAAAGTTGGAAGGACTGCAATGCGGTGCCGATGAATACATTGGGAAACCTTTCAACAACAAAATGCTGCAAGCTCGCATTGCCAATATACTGCGTAACCGAAAACTGCTAAAACAGAAATTCAGCCAGGAAATGACAACTAGTGAATCTCCTGCTGAAATTGAGATACAAGCACTAGCACTTAACCCTATTGATGCCAAGTTTCTGGAACAGTTAGAGGAAACGGTCAAAGCCCATCTCTCAGACTCAGAATTCGACGTCGGTGCCCTAGCCAAGGAAATGGCTTTAAGCCGTAGCGCATTCTACAATAAACTGAAAGCCTTGAGCTGTATGTCTCCTAACGAGTTCATTATGAATGCCCGCCTGAAATACGCAGCAGAACTGTTGAGAAATCATCCCGAGCTACAAATCACGGAAATAGCCTATCAGGCAGGATTCAGTTCTCTACGTTACTTCCGGCATTGCTTCAAAGCCTGTTTCAATCAGTCACCACAAGAGTACAGAGGAAAGTGAAAAATCCCGTTCTGCTATTGTTGCTGAACGGGATTCACTCTTTGATACCCTGAGCCTATTGATTACATGTTTTTTAAATTTTATTTTATTCTTCGGTTGCTGCCCATTCTTTGGCGCCTTGTTCTTTCAATTTGCTAGTGAAAGCCTTCGCTTTTTCCATCGCTGCTTCCTCGTCAGCAGGAGCAGCATAAGCGTGTCTATATCCTTTCACCTTATTCCATTCACCACGGGTAAAATCGGGAAACGTAACAGCAGCACAACCATTGTCCATAGAGAGTTCACCCAACTCTGCCAAGCAGCACCATTCTGCCAAATCATAAACGTCCATATCCAACGGAAGACCATTCTGCAAGCAGTAAACCAAACGGCTGTCCATAATGAAATCCATACCACCATGGCCGCCTACCTCTTTCGCCATCTCACCATACTTTTTCAGGATAGGATGTTGATACTTCTCTACTAAAGCTACCATCTCCTCTCTCGGCATGAAGCCATGTGAATTCAAGTCGTCCACCTTAGGCTGAACGCCGGAAGCCTTCAACTGCTCTGCATCAAGGGCGTACCCTTGAGTAGGATATTTATTGGCAAAACCCTTAGTACCCGTCAGTTGATAAAGGCGGTTGTAGGGTTGCGGAGTCATCACGTTATGCTGGATTTCGATGACCTTACCATTAGCGGTACGAATCAAAGTAGTAGTGTGGTCACCATTACGGAAACTATTACAAACAGAATCGGCATTTTCTTTCACCAAGTCCTTACCTACGACCGATTTGGTATCCATTGCTACTAAAGTCTCCATACGGTCACCACGATGAATATTGAGGGCCTGCGCCACCGGACCAAGACCATGAGTAGCATATACATCGCCACGATGACGCATATTATAATCCAAACGCCAGCCCAATTTGTCATCCTCACCTTTCTTCCAATAATGCTTCCAGAAAGGAGCAAGATTATGAATATAGGCACCCTGCGCGCGAATTACCTCACCAAACACTCCATGTTGTGCCATATTTAAGGTATTCATCTCAAACCAGTCATAACAACAGTTCTCCAAAATCATGCAGTGCTTACGGTTCTTCTCACTAAGATCAACCAGTTCCCAACATTCTTTCAGGTTCATAGCCGAAGGAACTTCAATCGCTACGTTTTTGCCATTCTCCAATGCGCATTTCGCCACAGGAAAATGATGCAACCAGTCGGTTGCAATATAAACCAGATCAATATCATCGCGTTTACACAATTCTTCGTAACCTTTATCACCCGAGTAAACAGCCGCTTTTGGTAAAGAAGCTTCTTTCAGATACTTTTGACACTTCTCAGCACGCTCCTTTTCATAGTCGCACAGTGCTACAATCTGTGTGCCAGGAATGTAAGTGAAACGTGACACAGCACCCGGCCCACGCATACCTAACCCTACAAATCCCACACGAACTACTTCCATCTTAGGAAGAGCCAGCCCGATGACACTCTCTTGTCCGGCAGGTCGTTCGGGAGTTTTCACTACAATTGTTCCTTTATTCCACTCCCATTCCGTACCCTTGTCGTTGACTTGTACAGTAGATTTCTGCATTGTACATGAACCAAACAAGAGGCATATGCCCAATGCTAAAAAATTTGTTATTTTCATACGTAATTATTAATTAAATTATTCTTAGTAGGCTATCTCATATTTCTTTTACTGCTCATACGCACCACAACCTTTCCTTTACCACCTTCCAATCCACATTCTGCCTCCAACATATTGTAACCTTCAATGGGATATTCACCCTTATAGGTATTCTTTGCCGGATAAGTTTTAAAGGTAGCTCCTGCCGGAGCGATGATTTCCATATAAAAATGTTTGCCTTCATGCGTCAAGCGTACCCGGTTCTCTTTTACTTCCACTTGTGCCTTGGTGGAAGCTATCCATGAGACTATAGACTGCGGGCTGAGTAAGTCCACTTCATCCATTATCTCTATTGTGTAATCATTTAACAATTTGAACGTGCGGAATACAGAAGAAGCCTGATCTTTGTATAGAGTAGTCATATCCAGCTTTACAGAAGGCTGCTTCGCATCTGTATGCTCTTCGCAAACAAATGCCTCGCCATTGGCATACTGAATCTTATGGTCGATACTCAACGTATTATGGGAAAAATTGTTATTACGGAAATACTTCCAACGTTGTCCGTCAGGACGTCCGTCCCAAAATCCCGGTAGGGCATAATCATCAGCTCCCAGATCCTCTGTCCAACAAACCCCATTGCTTTCAACAATGAATGTACCTCCATCCAAATGTTGATGCGCTTGACGAGGTTCTCCACCCTTGGCTATCAAAAATAGAGAACCTTTCTTATTTCTATTCCCATTGAAAACTATTATATCATTAATTGTGTTGTGGTATATTTCTAAAGCAGGTATTTTCTCCACTTTTTTAGGTGAAGCATTGTCAAACCAAGGAAGTGACAGAAAGAAAAGCTGATGTAGAAGTAAATTATCCTGCATGGTCAATTTTAACTTTTCCCGATACCATTCAGCCACTTCAGGTTGGTTATACATACGGCTGAATAAGAAAAATGCCGGAGAATTTTGAGCATCAGCCCCCGCATTACCGAAATTAAAAAGACGACCGGACGGAGTAAGTGTCCGTTTTTGATAAAGCGCCGTGCGCTCCAAGCCGGGTAGTTGTGCTATACCTCCCTTTCCATTGTCATTATCAGCCACCGCCTTTAGGTAGAGAGTTAAATAACTGGTAGTATATCCCCAATAAGCAGGGCCCTCATAGCATACGCCATCCGGAGCAAAATGTTTCAGGCAGTTGGGCATATACTTGGCAGCATTATCAAGAATGACAGCGGCCTCTTTCGGATAATCTTCTGCAATACCCAAAGCGGCCAGCACCATACCAGTGTTACATACCACGTTCCAATTGGTTTCTCGTTTCGCCCAACTTCCCAAGCTACCCTTTTCGTATTCACGCAACACACGAACAATGGCACGTTCGTACAAACATTTCTTTACCAAGTCTTTAGTCGAAGTAGGCAGCGCATCATACAACCAGTCATAAGCAATAGCTACGGCAGTTGCCATTTCCGCAGTATCCAAATAGTGAGGTGGATCCCAGTCGGGATAGTTACACACCCACAATAAAGCCTCGTTGGCGGCATCCAAGTATTTCCGCTCACCGTAGAGACGGTAAGCTAATGCAAGCGTACCCAAGCGGTTCACATAGGATCGGGATGTCCACAATATATTACCATATTTATCCTTTAAATAAGGTTTCTGCGGAGTAATCACCAATGTATCCGCTTTCGCTTTCAAGAACTCCGCCAACTCACCGGCAAGCCGATTGTTTTGTATCAACTGCTTCACAGCAGCTTCTTCTGCACCAGTGAACAGCAAGCGAGGGTGATTGGAAAGAAAGCGTTGCTGACCATACATATTGCAAACAAAAAGCAACATGAATACAACAACAGTGCATCTGCCCATATTTGCAATCGAATTAAAAAATAGATTTCTCATATTGAAAGAATTAAATGCAACTCCCGTGAATTGTTTTTATGTCATACAAAAACTAATCTGTCAATTTTGTCACATCCATACTCGGTTTCGGATAGTTTTTAGAAGCAATGTAGTGCTTTGTTTCCTCAATCATCTTGGGAGTGACCTCAAAATCATAGTTACCATAATCGCCTACGTGAAATTTTCCGGTCTGAAAGAACCCCCACGCATCGAAAAAGTCCGTAAGATCTGTTTTCAGGAAATCACAGCAAAGCTTAATATATTCATACATATTATGAATAGATGCATTACCTGCCCCTTTATGAGGTTGGTTACGTAAATGCTCCATCAGGTCGGCATAGAAATCCTTATAACCAATCTTATCGGCATAGATTTGAATTTGCCAGAAGGGTATCAACTTATGGAAAGGATCCTTCACACACATGATAAACTGCTTTTCTGGCGCATTAAGTACTTTACTAAAAGCAACCTCATAAATATGACGCTTACTCAAACGGCTGGAATCACCCAAACTCATAGTACCATACATGGAGAAAAGATTATTACTCACTTCTGTCATTCCTCCCCAAGTAAGCCAAGGACGCATCTGCATCACGTGTCCTATCTCATGATGAATACCCCAGTTAGTTGTCACTTCCGGACCTATCGCTGCCTTCATAGTGCCATCTGTACCCTCAAAAGCTACACCGTCACCATCGCGAAACATAAAATAGTTAAAGTTGACACGCGCCAGAATACGCTTCTTTGGTATACGATTATATTTCGTGGCACCCGAGAAATCGTATTGTACCTGCATTACCTTGTCATAATTCTCAGCCAGTTCCTTGCCTTTGCCATAAGTCAACTTTTTTAATTGCTCCACAGGGTATGCTAGTTGAATATATTTCCCCTTCACATCCATAACAGGGCTGACCGCATTATCTAATAGACGGTTCCAGTCTTCGTTACTCTGTACAGTAGCGTCAAAGTACCCATTTACCTTCCCAGTTACAAAGTGAATGGTAACTGCCGGTGCAGTGTCGGGGTCATCCGCGAAATAGTCTACATACACATTACCGGCTTTCTTCACATTGATTACGTTCACACCTTCGTGTAACAGTATCTCTTGTTTTTTCAGTCCCCAGCCTTCGGGGTCTTTTGTCGGTTGATAGCCTAGAGTCGGTTGACGCATCCAGTCTGGAATGAGCAGTCCTACGGTGCGTCCGTGAAGGTCACCCACCAATACTACATTTTCTCCAGCTTCCAAATAGACCCCGGTAATGTTTTCGTAACGACTGTATCCGTTGGTGAGTTTGAGTTGTTGCTCCAGTACCTTATTTGAGGGTATAGGCTTATAACTCTGTAACAAGTAGGCCGAGTTATAATCACCTCTCAGCATTTTCTCGGCCAATTGCTTCATTAGCTGGGATTCCATGCCTTTCAAATGTTTGTCTTTAAAGTTCTTAGACAGAGATGATGCTGTCCAATCAGTAAAGTTAGTAAGGTCCTTGTTTACTTGATAGGTGGAGTAAGAGGGTGTTTGCGCATAGAGTACCCCCGCCAAACTACAAAAGGCAGCCACTGTCCACTTGCGAAGTTGTTTCATATTTATAACGTAATAAAGATTAATTTATATACAAAGATACGAAAAAGACCGCCTATTCTAACAGGTTGTGCTAAAATAAGCAGCCTTCATTTCAAATAGCGCCTCTATTTTATTTAATAGAAGCGGCTATACGACTACCATCATATTGTACGGCCATCAACTTATATCCATTTTCCCAAGCAGTATTCATCTTATAGGATTTCTTACTACCTTCAAATACACAAATAAGTTTATTGTCGGCATTGAGCACTTCGAAAGCTACTACATTTTGCCAGTTATTAACGGTAATAGTAGAAGTGGTGATTCCTTCATCGTTGGTTTCTTCTTGATATGAAGCTATACCGGCTATAACATTCTTCTTATCCTTGAAGATATCTACGGTGTTATCTACAATATATTCTACAGCATCTGTACATTTAGGTAATCCCAAGGCAACGATACGATTTCTTACATTGGCTATCTCTGTTTCAGTGATGGTGAATTGTTTGTTGGTATAATCACCAATCATCATATCGATGGGTGATAAGAATCCCCACTTCTCAAAGAAACCAGTCAAGTCCATACCAGCCGATACGCAACTATTATAAACAAATTCGAGTTGGCACAAACCATCGGTTGTCGGATTAGCTGTGGTACGTACTTTCTCATAGATGTCTGCATAGAAACCTCCGTGATCGGTCCGTTTCATCGGAGTGTTTCCTTTCACTTCGCCAAAGTAGAGTTCCAATTGCCAGAACGGAACTAATTTGTTGAATACATCGCTTTCGGCATTATGTGCCTTTTGACCTGCCATAATGCTATTGAAAGCCGACACATAACGATCCTGAACAGTCAAACGTGACGGCTCGTTGTAGACCTTAGTTTGTACATAAATGGCAGTAATGTTGTTTGTTACCTCTGTCATGCCATGCCATTTCAATCCCGGACGAGTTTGATGAATATGTCCCAATTCGTGTGCAGGTCCCCAACAATTGGCCGCCATTTGGGTCTCATCAGCCAGATAATTCAAACTACTTTCAATGTAGGCTGTATGATAATCGGTAGCATACATAAATGAGCCACTATTATAATGGACATGGAAATAACTACGATTATGAAACATACGATCATACTTTTCCAATCCCAAGAACTCTTGCTGACGATAAATCATATCATCATAAAGGTTAATCAGGTTATCTACATCCTTAGTATAATTCAAGAAACTGCGCGTAGTAAACGTAAGATGCACATATTTACCTATCACATCAAAGTGAGTATCTACACTATTATTGAGTAACTCTTTCCAACGTCCTTTCAGTTTTGGATTTTGACTATCGTAATATCCATTTACCTTACCCGATGCAAAATGCAGAGTGATTTCAGGGGCATTTTCATAATCATCTTTGTGATACATCACATACACAAGTCCTTTCTCTTTAATGCTAATAGTATTAACACCGTTTACAATGGTATATTCCGTTCCTCCAAATCCATCTTGTCCTGGTTTGTCGAGATTCTGTACACGGATATTCACTTTATCCAATCCATTCAAATCGGCCATTACTACCAAGTTCTCTCCGGCAGGAACAAAGATTCCTGTTGGATTATCAAGTAAACTATATTTAGCTGTTTTATTAACAGCAGCATCGATATCAGGATGCGGATAAGCCTTATAGTTGGCAATACGGAACTCACGTTGATACTCATTATTATACATAAACCAAGCCAAAGTCTTGTAAAATGAACTCTTACAATTCAAAATATCCTCTTCGGTGACGGTAGGCTTCAAGTCAGTGCAAGCGATATCAGTAAACAGTTCATCATATTTGAAAGCATTGGGATCTTTTTGGAAGAACTGCATTTCTTGACACCGCAATGGTTTGCTCATATTATAGCAAGTACTGATAGTAAATTTTACCTTTGTCACATTGCTTTGGGAAGCATTGAAGTCTGCACGTGTAGAGTTGGCGTTATCAAATGTCCCTTCGTATACTTTCACATATTCTGCACTACGTGTTTTATTAACATCGGTCAACACTTCAATCTTCACATCTTTAAAACGATTAGCAGAATAGGTACAATGATAAATGATGTAGTCCAAATCTACCGGTTCATCAAAAGTATATTCAATATACTGAGGATATACCAATCCTATTGGAGCTTTCCAATTCGCTTGCCATTCGGTAGTCAAATCATTATCGAAAGTTGCATCATAATTTCCACCGGGCACACCACCATCACCTTCCGCACTGTTGGGAAACAGTTGAATATCGTTGCCCTCTTCAGGTGCAACAGGTTCGTAAACATCCAGTCCTTTTTGCACCACATTAATAACGGTTGGCTCCAAGTCGGACATTTCATCACTATCGGCAAACACAATTTCACCCATACGTTTTGCTCCCTTGTTACTCTCTATTTTAAAGAGGTATTGTTTGGTAACAGTTTCCTGCGGAGCACGGGTATCAGGTTGAGTCTCTTTTATTATCCAATCGGGGAGGGTAATAATATAGTCTACATTCGAAGTTACTTCCACCAATACTTTATCTCCGGCAGCATCGATATTCATGTTCTGAGGAGATACCAAAATAGCTTGTTGGTAACCTAACTGCGCTACACGTACAGTATCTGTTTGAGAAAATGCCTTTACATAGAATTCACCTCTACGCACATATTTGTCTTCACTCAAAATAACACTTACAATCAAATTGTCATCTTCATTACGAGTCACACTACACCAGCCTTGTAGTTCTTTGCTCAATTCTATAGTCCATTCTTCGTTACAACGAACCTCCAGTATCCGTTCTCCACTGTTTTGGTCAAAGTTCACATTGTAGCTGTCTAAGAGCAAAAACGGAGTGAGCGGTATATCAAAATTATAATCGTCACAGCCAGTTAATATAGTCATCCCAAAGAACACCATTATAACCCAACCAGCTATTTTTTTTAATAAATTACTCTTCATAGTATATTTTCTTTCTGTATTAGATACTTTATTTGCCTTCCCCCTCATCCCTAATAGACATGAGAGAGAAAGCTTTTTCTTTAATTATAGTAAGGGTTTTGCACAATATGCGGGCATTTGTTAATTTCCTGATAAGGAATTGGCATTAGATATTGTCCCTTATGGAAATTTCGCGGTAATGGAAGATCCATCGGAGTAAAATCTTCCACCTTAGTAGCATTAGTATTCAGTCCGCGATCGGGCATTCCACAATGTTGCTCTGCTATTTTCCAACGACGAATATCGAAGAATTTATGACCTTCTAAATATAACTCGTTCATACGTTCTGCACGTACAATCTCTCGCATCCCCTCTTGAGTGTTTTGGTAACCAGGATTAGTAGAATACTTATCCCAAGCCTCATCTACACTAGGAATACCGGCACGTTCGCGTACTTTATCCAAATATACTTTAGCTTCGGATAAACGATCCAACTCAACTAAAGCTTCAGCATAGTTTAAATAAAGCTCTGCAAGACGGAATAACGGAAATGGATATTCTATTACATTCCATTCAGCGGACGGTACAACACCCTTTTTATTTCCAAATCCAGAAATAGAATACTCCTGATCGGTACGATTACCACGACCATGAGGATCATCTCTCAACAAATGGATTCTGATAGCACGCTTAGCCGGATCAGCACTAATTTCTTCATTGTTATATTTACCAAATTCAAAATATCCATTATGATAGGTAGTCCACGCATAAAATCGGGGCTCACGATCGGTGCAAAGACGCATTACCTTATCACTACTAGGAGTAAAATTAGCATATTTCACAAGATCCTCATAATTGTTTCCATCACAATTTTCCGGAGCACTAATATATTCATAACGTTCGTCATAGTCGAACGTTTTATCCTTATTTATTGGAAGCCCGTTTTTAGTGTAAAATGCTTCAATGGTTTGCAAAGTAGGACAGTTAGTCATACTGATACCAGCAAACTTACCACCGAGCGTCTGACGAGGCGGACAGCGACGCTGTATTCCATAATAGTCATCATTACGTGTGTCAGCCCAAATAATTTCCGGATTATTCCCTGTCTGATTGTCGATATTGGTATATCTCAATCTTCGTTGTGCTTTATTGGGAAGTCCCGGTTTAGCATCACTTGGTTCACCAGCATCCGCATCGTGATAGAGATGGAATTTAGCTTTTTCCACTTCATCAATTGCATACTTTGTTTGGGTAGCACTTATTTCCCATTTTGCTTGACTTTTCTCTTGAGCTATTAACTGACGTCCATCTAACGGACTACGGAAATCGGCATACATTTCTGTGTTTCCATTATAGAGCGGTGAAGCAGCATAGAGGTAAACTCTGGATTTCAATGCTAATGCTGCAAGACGTGTGGCACGACCATAATCTTTTCCACTCCATGTAGTAGGTAGTCCGCCTTCAGACATTGCTTCATCCAATTTTTCGTTAATAAAGGCCACTACTTCGTCTATACTACTACGTTCGGGAAAACCACTAATGGGTGTTTCTAAATCTATAACACTGCGAATAATCATGGTCGGACCATACGAACGCATAGACAAGAAATGATAATAAGCTATCAAAAAATTAGACTCTGCCAAATATTGTTTTTTCATTTCGTCTGTTACATATTCGTTGGACACTTGTTTCAAGCTTTCTTGGAACATGTAGCATTGATGAATACCATTCCAAATAGTAGACCATGTATTACTAGTAAATCCCAAACTGACAGGACTATAATAACCGTATTTGAAAGTGGTAAACAATTCTTTGGTAACAGCTGTGAGTTCTTCCGCAAGCCAATAACTGTTACCGAAAGTTCTGTTAGCCGGTAAATAGCCATAACAAGAATAGAGATATCCTCTTACCGCACCTTCCGTCTTCCAAGTATCCGATTCTTGTGCACGTTCATCGGGGACAATGTCTAGATAATCGCAAGAACTAAGTTGCCCCATCATTCCCAATACGATTAAAAATTTTGCTATCTTTTTCATATAGAATTCTTATTTATTATTAAAGGTTACTTGAATACCAAAATTGATGATACGTTGAGTGGGGTACTTCATACCACTACCGCTCCCCATTTCAGGATCCCAATAATCGAAAGGGGAAAATGTCAACAGATTCTGTCCGCTTAAGTAGAAGCGCCAGCCTTTGAAAGTATAACCCACTTCGGCATTTTTCAGTTTCAAAAACGAACCATTACGTAACCACAGCTTGTTGGTCAGATCCGTGACCATTACGTAACCAATAGGTTGAGTTTTGTGTATTATTGCCATTGTTTTCCAATGTCAAACGCGGATATTTGGCATCAATATTTTGGTTTTCAGTAGTCCAGTGGTCATCGGCTATGTATTTAAACAAGCCGCGGATACGTGCCTCACCAAAAGGATGGATACCACTCATCAAAATTGAAGTCTTAGCTACTCCTTGAAAGAAGAAAGAGAAATCCCATTTCTTGAATTTGATAGAAGGACCAAAACCATATACTATTTCCGGGTCTTGCGGATTGCCCACATAACGTCGGTCATTGCCATCAATCACATTATCATATTCACCACGGTAGTTAGGAAGATTATGATACCAAATATCCCCAGGTTGTGGAGTGTATCCCAAAGCTTTTTGATCGGGGTTATTATGGATGGTCTTTTCATCGGGGAATAATCCGTTGTCAATATAGAGCAAATATTGCCCTAATGAATGCCCTACCGATGACAAGTTAGGATATTCTTGGAAAGGAGGCTCATCTCGTTCCAAAATGGTATTGTGCGCATAGGTGAATGTTCCCTTGAAAGAGAGAAAAAGATCTTTGTTCACCTGTTTGTTATAATCTATCGACAAATCCATACCTATATTTTTCATCTTACCTAAGTTAGCATATACCGTTGCTCCGCTCAAACCCAAGAAATCGGGGATTGTACTACCTCGACTCAAGAAGATGTCTCTACGAGTCTCTTTGAATGCTTCGACTGTCAGATTAAAACTATTATAAAGTTGAAGATCAATACCTACATTTATCTTTTCTCCTATTTCCCATCCCAAATTTGGATTAAAGAAACGAGACCATTTAGGTCCCTTGTAAGTTACCCTGTTTCCACCGACACCTGTAGTGTATCCAGGACTACCACCCAAATCAATATCTTCAAGATAAGTAAATCGTCCGGCTCCGGTATTATCATTACCTACCAATCCCCACGATCCACGCAGTTTTAAGTTGGAAATCACAGGACGAATATTATCCCAAAATTTCTCATTTGATATGTTATATCCTACAGCGATAGATGGGAAGAAACCATAGCGGTTACCTGATGCAAAGTTTTCCGAACCATTGTAACCAAAGTTAGCTTCAGCCATATAGCGACCATCGTAAGCATACGACACACGTCCGGCAATACCCTGTTTGCGCTCAGGCAGTGAGGAAAAAAGGTCAGTCACATTATTTGTATTGTACTGCTGACGATTAAACAAAAACATGGCATTCACATCGTGTACACCGCCAAAGGTATGTTTATAGTCTAAAGTAGCTTGCAGATAGAGTTTACGGTTACCGCTATGCGAGCCCGAGGTTTTAATAGCAGTACCACGTTCATTGCCCGTTCTACGAAGAGTATATTCACCGGTTTCGTCATTTTGAGAAGCGACCTCAAAAGCATTATAGTCACTCACACGAGTGGCATTACTGCTTGAATGGTTTTTGTAAGAGAATAATCCATTGAATGTCAATCCTTTTATAAACATACCCAAATCCTGCTGCAACTTAAAATTGGCAGTAATAATACTGGTATGGTTTGTTTTGTATCCGGTCACGTAGTCAGCTACAGGATTCATATATCCACCGGTAGCAAATGGGCCCCCACTTTTATCCCCCCACATAATATCTTCGGTATCATATCCATAACCAGCAGGAAAAGAAACAGGATAGTCTACAGGATTGTGTTCCATAGTAGATGCAAATAAAGAACTTGTACTAGCATTCGGTCCTTTCCAATCTTTAATAGAGGCATTCAAACCCAATGACAGTTTAGTAGTAGGAGTCGCTTGTACATTCAAGTTATTAATAAAATCGTAGTTGGTTACATTGATGTTATTATTATAGCTGAAACCATATTTCTCGCTCAACGAGTTCAAGTTACCATCGCTGTGTTTCACACCCACACTCATAAAGTAGTCCATTTTTTTGTTACCTCCACGAATATTGAAGTTGGCACGCTGGGCAAAAGCATTTTTTTTGAACATCTCATCATACCAATCTACATTAGGATAAAGATAGGGATTGAGTCCGGCACGTGTTCCTTCTATCTTTTCCCTACTATAGGGAGTAGCAGCCGAAGTGGGGCGAGCGGCTCCTTCATTATAAGCTTCCATATAGGTTACACCATCAGCCATTTCAGGAACTTTGGTTAGCGAGGTCAAGGCTCCCTCTAAGCGAAAGTTAATAATAGGCTTGTCGAGATCTTTACCACTTTTGGTAGTAATAATCATTACACCATTGGCGCCGCGTGTACCATATAGCGCAGTAGCAGTAGCATCTTTCAAGATAGAGAAACTCTCGATAGCTTCAGCATCGAGTGAATTCAATTCAGTACTGCTGATTTCCACACCATCCAAAATAATAAGTGCACCAGTTGCGCCACTAAAGGTAGATTTACCGCGAATCCAGAAACTGGCCCCATCGGCACCCGGTTCACCACTACGTTGTACAGCAATGACACCCGAAAGACGTCCGGCAAATGAAGTAGACAAACTAGAAGAAGGTACCTTTAATTCAGCAGGTCTCACCTGTGTCACAGCACCAACCAAACTTTCTTTCTTTTGTCCTACGCCAAAAGCAGTCACAACCACTTCATCCAATGATTCAGTAGCTTCACTCAACTCAACTGTATAAGTCTTCAAATGACTTATACTGATTTCTTTGCTCTCATACCCCAAATAAGAAATGATAAGCACATCTCCTTTTGATGCTTTCAAAATAAATTCACCATCAAGATTAGTAGTAGTACCAACAGTAGTTCCCTTTACTTTGACAGCTGCACCAATAACTGGTTCACTCGTTTTTCCATCCAAAACAACACCTCGGATTTCGCCCGTTTTTTGTTGTGCTCCCATAGAATTAACTAAAATCACCTCATTTCCATTTACTCCATTTGCGAATGAAGAATTCGAAATGAAACAAAGACCTAAAGTCAACAAAGGAAGCGCACTAAGAATTATGCCACTTTTCTTTTTCATAATAATAAAGAGTTTTTTGTTTTCATAATAAAAGTTTTATTTTAGATAAAGGGTTAATTATTTACCGGCACAAAAGTGAATAATTCCATTCAAATAAAGAGGATATTTCATCTATTTCAGGTACTGAATTTGTCTTCTCCATGAAAAAAATCTATTTTAACACAACAGAGAGAGGATTAACGATTTCTTTCCTAAAAAAGCTTCTTACCGGACAAAACGTTAAAAACAAAAGTGAAAACACAAACTCCCCTTCGAATGGACGGAATATCCCCCTACCTATTTTATATAGGAATAACTTTGCAGCATAAAAACATCTAACATATAATATCTAATAACATGATTAAATTTATAAAGAAGAATCCGGCAATCCCCCAAAGATGGATTGTACTTACTGCATTGGCATATTCACTAACTGCCGCACAAGCTCAAACGCCCCAAGCAGAAAAAGCATTTATCAAAGAGAATATGGAATTCGCCACCAAACAATATAGTTTGATGATGCAAACCCCTGCACAAGGAAAAAATGGAAAAGCTATCATGCCACACAGTATACGCAAAGACGGTACTCCCAGCAAAGGAAGTATTTACCTTTGGACAGCAGGCTTTTTCCCTGGTACATTATGGTATCTATCAAACTACACAGGCGACAAAGCTTTGCAAGACTCTGCCTTAGTTTATACACATCAAATGGAACCCGCAAAGACCTTCACAGACAATCATGATATTGGATTCATGATGTATTGCAGCTATGGTAATGCCAATCGCTTCGCACCAAAAGACGAATATGAGGACATATTAGTAGAATCGGCACGTTCACTCTGTACACGTTTCCGCCCTCAAGCAAAAGTCATTCAATCATGGAATGGATTTCGCAGTTGGCACGGTGACAAAGTATATGATTTTCCTGTTATCATCGACAATATGATGAATCTAGAACTATTATTCCATGCCTCCAAAGTGACGGGTGATGAAAGTTTTCGTAAAGTGGCTATTTCACATGCAGAACAAGTAATGCACCATCAAGTACGTAAGGACTACAGTTGCTTCCACATCATATATTATGATAAAAAAACAGGCAAGCCCATCAAAGGAGAGACTTCTCAGGGATATTCAGATAATTCAGCCTGGTCACGTGGACAAGCTTGGGGAATCTATGGATTTACCATGTGTTACCGTGAGACGAAAGACAAACGCTTCTTGAAAACTGCAGAAAAGATGGCAGACTTCTACCTTGATCATCCCAACCTTCCTTCCGACAAGGTTGCCTGGTGGGACTTTAACGCCTTTCAAGAAGGTTACACACCCGGTATCCGTTCCAACGCCTGCAAAATGGTAAATAACTACCGCGACGCTTCCGCCGCAGCCTGCGTAGCTTCGGCATTACTGGAACTGAGTACTTATAGCAAAGGTAGCAAAAGCAAGAAATATCTGGAAAGTGCCAAACAGATTCTACATGCACTAGGTAGTACCAACTACCGCGCCGAGCTAGGTAAGAATGCAAACTTTATACTGATGCATAGTGTAGGTGCCGTACCTCACAATTCAGAAATAGATGTGCCGCTAACGTATGCCGACTACTATAAGTAATATTTAGAAATGCAATAAAAAACAGAATGACGATAATTAAACGTAAAA
>ERZ772886.1992-NODE-1992-length-17365-cov-26.217678_pt1 | contig 17365 bp, 16 predicted proteins | sample MGYA00512128_ERZ772886 | MGnify/ENA primary metagenome ERZ772886 (study PRJEB29015, sample SAMEA2737698) | human gut metagenome | biome: human gut; feature: human-associated habitat; material: faeces | place: China | collected 2012 ... | reverse complement strand
TTTTTTGTTGTATATTTTTTTATGATTTGTGTCTAAAATTTGTTGACTAGTGCAATAAGCACAACCCTCAGTCATCGCCTACGGCGATGCCAGCTCCCTTGCAGGGAGCATATAAAAGTTCGTAGTAACAGCTAAAGTTAAAAGTTCGCAATACCATTATATCTCCCCTGAAAGGGGAGGTGGCTGCGAGCCTTGCGAGCAGACGGAAGGGTTGTGTAAGCAAATATGACTTTAGGAAGAAAGGTGAGCCTCTCCTTGGGGAGAGATGACATCGCGTAGCGATGACGGAGAGGGGTCCATCATACATATGCTATTAGTAAGTTTATCAACAACAATCCCCTCTCAGTCGCCCTACCGGGTGCCAGCTCTCCCCTAGAAGAGCCTAATCCCCCACCCAAAACGCAAAAGAACCGCCTTGCGGCGGTTCTCTGCCGACAGCGCCGAGCGCTGCCGATTTTAGGAAGTTTTTGTATGAAGGTTTATCAGAAAGTGAAGGTTACGTCAGTCCAGAAGCGATGGTCTTTGGTGCGATCAAGATCAGCAGCAATACCAGGAAGCTCTTTCATCAGCTTGGATTCGGTGTTATAGTATGCAACGTTAGCTACAATGTTTTTAGCAAGGGTGTAGTTAGCGCCAACGCCGAAGCCCTTGAAACCGGTCATGCCAAAGGTGTTAGCATCAGTGGTGTGTGCAACATAGGTTTGTGCGCCTTGGTCATAGTATTTAGCCCATGCGCCCCAGCTGCCTGCATCCTCAGCCTTTGCACCCTTATAAGCCAAGCCGATAACAAAGCCGTCGTCATCCAGGTATTTATCAATAGCTTTGTTAATGTTGCCATCACTACGATCATTAAGTTTGTCAGCAGACAAATCACCCTTCAGATACATAGCGGACAGATTGAAATGCCCCATATCATAGCTCAAGCCTGCATGCCAGATGCCGTTGTCAATATCAGTTTTGTCAAAGTTACCATTGTCAAATGCAACAGAGCCGGTTCCCATATCTTTGAATTGAGTGTAGCCGGCAGTAGCCTTCAAGCCCTTAGCCAACTCGCCTTCTACTGCCAAGCCCCAATACTTGCCGCCATTAGTAATATCACCAGTTTCAGTATTAATGCCATCATTTATCATAAACGGTACTACAGTAATATCATCAGTTGCCTTGCCTGCAAAGCCTTTTACCTTAACCTTGTTGCCATAAGACAGCTCCAGACCATCAGCACGGGTATCATAGATATTGCCGTCAGCAATTACCAAGTTATAACGGCCTGCACGTACTGCCATGCCGCCCAGCTTGCCGTCTACATAAGCGCGTTGGAAGCTTGTATTTTCATCACCGGCATTATTATTCAGGTTCTGAACATTCTGCAGCATGCCGGTGTAGGTCCAGTCATCATTAATCATACCGTTAATCCAGATGCGGGAACGGATATCTGCCACATGGTTGGAATCATTGCCCAAAACTCTGTAACCTCTGTCTAAAGTCCTTCTTGACATTGCACCGTCTTGGTCAACATAACGGAAGCGAACTTCACCGGTAATTTTTACATTGTCAGCCTTTTTCTCCAGGTTAGCTACGCGCACGCCCAGGCTGTCCAGCTCGTCAGCAAATTCTGCTGCCAGCTTGTCAACATTAGCGCCCTTTGCCATTGCTCTAGCAACGATTTGTGCCATTTCATAGCGAGTCATCAGCTTGTCGCCGCCGAAGGTGCCGTCGCCGTAGCCATCGATTACGCCTGCAGCTGCCAACTTGTTGATGCTGTCATATGCCCAGTGTCCGGCAGGAACGTCGCTGAACGGGTTAGCAGCGTAAGCAGAAGCGGTTACACCAAGAGCCATTGCCATTGCGAGTACTAAAGATTTTTTCATGATAAATTCCTCCTCTTTAAGTAAAGTATTCTTTACCTTGCGGAGGCTTGCGCTGCCTATTGCCAAAATTTGCCTTGTTTCATTTTGGGTTTTGCATTGCTCGCTCCGTTCGGTAAAGCAGGAAAAGCAAGAAGGATTAGTTGTTTTTCCTTTGCTTTTGGCTGTAGTATATCGAATTTTTAGTAACTTGTCCCTACCCGAAATGGCAAATTCGGGTAGGATGAGGGGGGATTTTTAGGATTTTTTGTGGGAATCTTAGAAAAAATTTTAGTTTTAGTGCTTATTTTAACTTAAGTGAGCACAACCCTCAGTCATCGCCTACGGCGATGCCAGCTCCCTTGACGCTAAGACCCAGTTTATCGCAAGCTATGCGTCGCGAGAAACTGTTGGTCGTGCTAATGTCGCTCTGCGACACAGGGAGCATATAGAGGTTGGTTGTAATTGCGAATTGTAATCTTAAATCTAGCCTGTTATATCTCCCCTGAAAGGGGAGGTGGCTGCGAACACCGTGAGCAGACGGAAGGGTTGCTCAAGCAGATGCAACTTTAGGAAGAAAGGTGAGGCTCTCCTCGGGGAGAGCTGGCGCCCGCCAGGGCGACTGAGAGGGGACTGCAGTTTATAGGCTTAAATTTGAATTTAGATTGAAGAAATTTCGTACACAAATATTATTTGCTTGCAATCTTTATGCTTACGAATAGCATTATTTTCAGCATATCCCCTCTCCGCCTCGACAAGCTCGGCACCTCTCCCCAAGGAGAGGCTCTTTAGTACTGCTTTCCATCTGTAAGGTGCCGAACGTAGTGAGGCGAAAAGGGGGACCCTACACCCCCACTTTTTGTAATTTCTGTGAAATCGTCAGAAATTAGCACTCAACGCTTGACAGTGCTAACAAATAGTGGTATAACATAATCAACAAAGGAAATGAGCTACAGGAACTGCAAGGGCAGCACCCGCAAAGCACAAATCCCGCGTTGGCAAATCAAATCAATACTTGCTGCATCAACATTAAAATGACTACAACAAGCGCAATAAAATTGGAGGAATGACTTATGATGATGCCTAGTGTATTTGGTGAAAGCTTATTTGATGATTTAATGGATTTCCCGTTTGAAAAAGAGTTCTTCGGTCATCGCAATCCGCTGTACGGCAAACATGCCCAGAACGTTATGAAAACCGATATCAAGGAATCGGATACCGCTTATGAAATGGATATCGACCTGCCGGGCTTCAAAAAAGAGGACGTCAGCGCCAAATTGGAAAACGGTTATCTGACCATTACCGTTGCTAAAGGCCTCGACAAGGACGAAAAGAACGATAAAGGCGTTTATATCCGCCGTGAACGTTACAGCGGTCAATGTGCAAGAACCTTCTATGTCGGCGAAGCAGTTACCCAGGAGGATATCAAGGCTAAATTCGAAGACGGTATCTTGAAGGTTACTATTCCTAAGGTTGAGCCTAAAAAAGTTGAAGACAAAAAATATATTGCCATTGAAGGCTAATACATAAAAACCACATCATCCTTTCAAAATGAAACAGCCGCCGGAGCACATGCTTCGGCGGCCGTTTTGTTGTTATGTTAAATTAAATGTTGTTTCTCGGAACCAGGTCTTCGGACTTCAGAGTGCCTTCCTTCGCGCGCTCTGCAAATTCGGCAGTTGCGGTAAAGAGAACGTCACTGGAGCTGTTGAGCGCAGTTTCGCAAGCATCCTCCAGTACGGAGATGATGAAGCCAACGCCAACAACCTGCATAGCGATATCATTGCTGATACCAAAGGAAGCGCAGGCAACCGGAATCAGCAGCAGAGAGCCGCCGGCAACACCGGAAGCACCGCAGGCACCAACGGTAGAAACGATGCACAGCAAGAGAGCTGTCGGCATATCAACATGAATGCCCAAAGTATTGGCAGCAGCCAGCGCCAGTACGGAAATTGTGATGGAAGCACCGGCCATGTTGATGGTTGCGCCTAACGGAATGGAAATTGCGTAGGTATCAGGATTCAGGCCCAGACGTTTGCACAAAGCCATGTTAACCGGAATGTTAGCAGCGGAGCTGCGGGTAAAGAAAGCGTACACGCCGGATTCGCGGATGGTTGCCCAAACCAGCGGATACGGATTGCGGCGGATGTTGAAGTAAACAATCAACGGGTTCATAACCAGCGCTACCAGGAAGTAGGAGCTGATAAGCACTGCCAGCAGGTGTACATAGCTGGAAATTGCGGACAGACCGCTGTCGCTGATAGAGGTTGCCACCAGGCCCATGATGCCCAGAGGAGCGAAATGGATAACCCATTTAACAACCAAAGTAATAGCCTTAGCAACATCATCCATAGCATTTTTAGTTTGTTCGTTGGCAGCCAGGTTCATAGCCAGACCAAAGACTACAGCCCATGCCAGAATGCCGATGTAGTTAGCGTTCAGCAGAGCAGCAATAGGGTTATCTACAACACTCAGAATCAGGTTATGCAGAACCTCAACGATGCCGCTGGGCGGGTTGAGCTTAGCATCCGCAACCTGCAGGTGCAGAGTGGTAGGTGCCAGGAAGGACAGGCTTACACCAACTAAGGATGCAAAGAAGGTGCCGATAACATATAAGCCGATAATAGGCTTCATATTTGCTTCGCCGCCGCTTTTCTTTTTGGCCATAGCGTTCATAACCAAGAAGAAAACCAGCACCGGAGCAACGCCCTTTAATGCTTTTACAAACAGGTCACCGAAGATGGTAACAACAGGTACCGCTTTCGGTACATAAAGTGCCAGCAGAATGCCGATGACAAGACCAACGGCAATTTGCTTGATGAGTGCGACTTCATTGATAATCGCAGCAAATTTTCTAAACATAATGAATTCCCCCTAATTTATACTCCCGTATACAACGATGTTCATAGTATATAACATAAGTTAAATAACGTCAAGCCTACAATGAGCATTGTATTTGTAGAGTAGACATCGAATTTATCCGTACTCATTATATGGACTATTACCCTTAAAATATAAGTAAGTGTTAAGCTTGTTACAAAAGCACGCAAGCCTCCAAAAAATCTCGCGTACTATTGTGCAATGAGAGAATATCTTTACCGGCAGTTGACATGCATATGATTATAAACTATGCTATAAATATAAAAATTTTACTCTGTTTCTGCTTTTTGACAGCAGAATTTAATAGAAGGGAGATGCTTACATGTCGGTAAGAGCTGATTTACATATACATACTACGGCCTCGGACGGCACCTGGACACCGGCAGAGCTGATTGCCGAAGCGCAAAAGCAACAGCTGGGGCTGATTGCCGTAACGGACCACGACAGCATAGCCAACGTTGCGGAAGCGATGACACTGGCAGCGGCTGCGGGCATTACGGTACTGCCGGCGGCCGAAATCTGCTCCACCAAGGAGGATTTGTCGTTTCATATTCTGGGCTATGGCATTGATATCCATAATAAACAGCTGCTGGAACTGATGCAGCATAACGAAGCACTGCTGGAGCAAAAGGATGTTGACAGCATTCATCTGCTGGCGCGCGACGGCTGGCCTGTCGATGAAGCGGAGTTCGCCCGTTATACCTATGACAGACGCCGCGGCGGCTGGCGTGCCCTCGCCTATTTGATTGACAAGGGACTGTGCACGGGCGTGGGCGATTTCTTTCAGCGCATCTTTACGCCGGAGCATGACCTGGGCTTTCCGGAATTCCCTGCCATCAGCGAGGTAATCACAGCGATTCACGCTGCCGGCGGCGCAGCGCTGTGCGCACATGCTGCCAGCGGCTTTCACGGCCCCGGACTGGAGCGCGTGCTCGATATTCTGCGGACGGAGAAATTCGACGGCTTTGAATGTTACCACTCCAACCATTCGGAAGAAGGAACTCAGCGCCTGCTGCAGCATTGCCAAAAGCACGGTCTGTTAATCAGCGGCGGCAGCGACTGCCATGGTACATTTGTGCCGGGGAGACGTTTGGGACAGCCTTTGGTCACTGCCGATATGCTGCGCTTGTACGGCCTTTTACCGCAGGCAACAAAGTAAATCCGAAAAATATTTGTTAAAATGCGAAAAATGTTCGACTTTTTCGTCGGACTGTGCTATGATATTACCATAAAATATAACAAAGTTAACACTGACAAGAAATTCCGGCACTGAGCCTGTATTTACTTGTTGAGAAATTTTTAGGAGGCATTAAAATGCAAGAGTACAAACCGTTTAAATCCGGCAAGGTTCGTGAGATGTATGATGTTGGTGACAGCATTATTATGGTTGCCACTGACCGTATTTCCGCATTTGACCATATTCTGAAAAACATGATTGTGAAAAAAGGCACTGTGCTGACTCAGATTTCCAAATTCTGGTTCGATCTGACCAAAGACATCGTTCCTAACCATATGATTTCCGTTGATACCAAGGATATGCCCGAATTCTTCCAGAAACCCGAATTCACCGGCAACAGCATGAAATGCAAAAAGCTGAACATGCTGCCTATCGAATGCATCGTTCGCGGCTACATCACCGGCAGCGGTTGGGAAAGCTACAAGAAAACCGGCGAAATCTGCGGCATTAAGCTGCCCGAAGGCCTGCAGGAATCCCAAAAGCTGGCTGAGCCTATCTTCACCCCCAGCACCAAGGCTGAAATCGGTGACCATGACGAAAACATCAGCGTAGAGCAAAGCATCGAAATCCTGGAAAAACTGTATCCGGGCCGTGGCAAAGAATATGCTCTGAAGCTGCGTGACTACACTATCGCTATATACAAAAAATGTGCAGCTTATGCTCTGGAGCGCGGCATCATCATTGCCGATACCAAATTTGAATTTGGTCTGGACGAGAACGGCGAGGTTGTACTGGGTGACGAAATGATTACCCCGGACTGCTCCCGCTTCTGGCCGCTGGAAGGCTACAAGGTTGGCCAAGGGCAGCCCTCCTATGACAAGCAGTTTGTCCGCGATTGGCTGAGTGCTAACCCGGATGCAGGCTACGAGCTGCCGCAGGATGTTATCGACAAAACCATCGGCAAATACATCGAAGCATATGAACTGCTGACAGGTCAAAAGTTTGACTTTTAATTCTGAAAATGCTTTAAAACTGTAACTTTTGTTGCAGTAGCAACAGGCTCAGGAAAATTTTAACGCTCTTTACAAAAAAATTGTTTACAACCATGGACATTGGTTGTATAATTTCACCAGAAACAACAACGGAGTTGGAACAGCGCAAGCTGTCTGTTTCCGTTGTTGTTTTTTGTTTCTCCGATCACTGCAGATACAATACATTAGTGTAAGAGAATCCGTAAATAAAATAGTGCTTAATCGCGTAACGCATCACCACCGTAAAAACAGAGAAGGTGGTTCGTGGAAGCGGCCAATTGAGGGGACTTTTGGAAATGCTAAAAGCACAAAGCACTGACGGCTGAGTGGCCGGACAGCAGTTACGCGAAATAAAAACGCCCGCGGCGAGCGGGTTTTTTATTTTGTCACGAAAAGTAAAATTCCGGCTGATAAAACATGTAAACTTCACTAGCAATTATCCGCATAAAAAGGTATAATTAATGTAATAAATGTACGAAAAAATTTCCTATTTAGGATAGTTGGAGGTTTCATAGTGGCAATAGACACGTCATTACCTAAGGATATAAGAATTTTGCAGGCAGCGGAAGAAGTTTTTTCGCAGCATGGCTATGAAAAGGCTACGCTCGATGAAATAATAGCCCTGGCTGACGTAGGCAAGGGAACTGTCTATAAATACTTCGGCAATAAGGAGCACCTTTTTTACAAGCTGGTTGCCGATAAAAATGCGCCCTTTTTGGAAAAGTTGCACCAAGCTGTCGATAGTGCAGACAGCTTTGAGGACAAGCTCAAAAAGTATTTTGAGGTAATGGTGCATTTTTATGTTGCCAACAGTACTCTGTGGCAAATTATCTGCTTTGAAATGCTCGGCGGCACCAATGGCTGCAGGGTTGAGCCTGACGGTGACGATTTTAAGGGTATCCCACGCTATAACTCTGTTAAAGTGAGCGAGGAAACGAGCGAACGCATTCTGCGCTATCACAAAATCCTGCATGATGAATATGATATTTTAGCTCAGCTGATTACTAAGGCAATGCAGGACAACCTGCTGAAGGAGGATACCGTGCCGGAGATTACTACCAAATTTGTTTTCTTCGGTGTAGCCATGAGCATTTTTAACCAAAGCGACGATATTGCTGCCGATATAACGGACGAGGAAGCAGCAAAAATAATTACCGACCACTTTTTACGCGGCAATGCACGTTGACGCGCACTACTAAAAACAGCTGCCGCTAAGCGGCAGCTGTTTTTACATTTGTTATAGCTTTTCGCCTGTTATTCCTCTACGTAAGCGGCAGTAATGACACCGGTGTAGCAGGTGTGCCAATCCTTGTTGGCATACCATTTTTCGCCCAGCTCCTTGTCGAACTTATCCTCCGCCATAGTGTAATGCTCCACGATTTTGCACTCCAGGTGCAGGCCGCAGCCCTTGATAACAGGAACGCTGACGGTCTCGCCCGCTTCCGTAGTCAGGCCTGCAGCAGCAAACTTGTCCAGATCACGGCCGGACTTGCTGCCGCACAGACCAAGTGCCGGCGCAAAGCCCTCGTTTACAGGGAAGCTGACGGTAAATTCCGGATTAGCGTCAATCAGCTCCTTGGTATAACGGCTTTGGCGCACCATAACGGTGAAGGTCGGCTGTCCCCACTTAAAGCCCAGGCTGCCCCAGCCGATCGTCATTGTGTTCTGCTTGCCGTCGGCAGCAGTAGTAAGAAAGGCACCCTTGGACAGAGTCTTTAAAATTGCTTCGCCTTGCTCAAAGGCGTTTATTTTTTTCATAGTCATAACAAAAACCTCCTCATTTGCTTTACAAGAATATTATACAGCGTTTGCGCAAATGATGTGTAAATTTTTGGGGAACTCATCGGGAAGCAGGCAAAACGATAACGCTAAACATGTGCGCTCCCCTCACCTATCCGATGCGCTTTGCAAAAGTCGTTGGAAAAAGTTGCGAGTTGGTGTAAAAAGTCCCTTGAAAAAGTTGTGAGCCAGCGCCCAAAAAGGCTCCCCTCCTAAACGTTTCCGTTCAGACGGGGAGCCTTAAAAATACTATGCTCGCATCGCTTTGACGAGAGAAACAAACTCTTCCTCATTTTGTGCAAAATGATAGGGTGCATACTCGCCAAAAGCTGTAGGTCTGCTAATTGTCACTAACTGAATGCCTTTGGCAGCAACAAGCTCATTTAAAAATCTTTTTAATTCTACCAAATGCTTTCCATGCATAGTTTTCAACGCATAACAACCATGTTTTGCTGTATCCTTAGCAACCAGATAACACATCACGCAAAACCTCCTCAAATTCAATATCTGTCTTTATCAATCCATTCTCATATTTTTTTCTCATTATACAACCAACAGTATTCGGAAAATCCTTTTTATAAAGATAATCATGCAGCCAGTTGTTAATCTGTCTGTCATATAACGTATTAAACTGAATCTCTATTGGATAAAAGCTATTATCAATCTGAAAGTAAACATGTACTCCTCTATAACCATCATCATCCATTTTTCCATGAGACATATCGGCTATATGAAATAACTCTTTGTCAAAATCTAATATTTCCTTATATGTATCGCAGAAGGCCCTAAAACCCAGAACATCATTAAATACCTGCTTAACCGGTTTATTAGGATAATAACGATTATATTTTCCTACGATTGATTCTAAACTTTTTATTCTATAGTCAAAAGCAAAATCAGCCAAAAGGGTTTGCTCATCAAGCCAATTAGTCATGTCAGTCAGTTCTTTTATAAGCTCTGTCTTATCAAAATGACGCAATGTACGATTTAACGATAGTGGCAAATGACTTTATCTCTGCAGAATTTCAATAGATAAGCCATTTAATTCCAAAATATTGTTATTCATATCGCAACACTCCTTATAGCTATTATATAGAAAAGCATGTTAAAGCTCAAGAAAAACTTCTGTTACAATATTATATGCTATACTCATTTGCATTGCACTAATAAACAGCAAATCCGATAATATCAAAAAAGGCTCCCCTCCTGAACGTGCCGTTCAGACGGGGAGCCTTAAAAATTTAAGCCAGGCAGATTTTTATATGCCAAAAAATTTGTCTGTATATCCTATAGGTAGCTTTATATCACTATAAAGAAATGCTATACTTTAGTCAGGAATATCCAAGGAGGTCTTAACCATGCTCAAAAAATTTTTAGCCGCAGCTCTTTTGGCCTGTGTTGCTCTAAATAGTATCGTCCAAGCAGAAGAATCTGCTACCGAGAAAGAAAAGATACAAATTTTAGACCTATACCACATTAACCCTGATAAGACGAATATCAGTATGCAGCATTATAAAAACGAAGAATATGGCTTTAGTTTTGCAGTGCCTGAAAAAGATTACAAAGAATATCAAAGTAAAAACAAAAATATCCTATACTCTTTTCGCGGCGATGGAAGATTTTTTCTCGTTGATTGTCGCCCGTTTATCCTTAAAGCTAAAGATTTAAAAAAGCTGAACACCAAGTTTTTTTACGAAAAGCTAGCTGACCTGGAAGCGAAAGGCTATAAGATTCTGCTCAAAGAACAGCTCTCTATTGCCAAATACCCGGCAATGCGTTTTTCATACTACTTACCTGAGAAAGAACTAGCTATTTTTGATGATTACATAATCATTACACCAAATGGTATTTATAAATTTAGCTACGTGGGAAATAGATTTATCTATCCTATTGACGAAAAATTATTTCTCCCTAAAATAATCCAATCCGTTAAAATTACTCCTCTAAGCGATGATATTTACAGACGTCCTTTTACCACAAAAACTCTAAAAGATTATCCTGCATCCTTTACTACGCCAGCTAACTGTGTACTAATGCCTATAAAAAATGATCCCCATCACACATTCGCCTATTCTAATGGTTATTTTTTCGTCAGCCCCATGATTGTAAACATTACTGATAAAGCAGAGTTAAGCTTTTATCCTAATTCTTTTGCTAACCTTAGCGATAAAGATAAAGAAACACTTGCTGCTAAAGAAGCTGCACGCATACAAAAGAAAGTAGAAGCAAGGCAAAAAGAAAATCCTAAATACAAGCTTGACAATATCAAAGCTCAATTTATCACTATTGGCGGTGAAAATTGCTTGAATGTAAGCTTTGATTTGTCCAGTTCTACGGAAATGGATTATATCTTCGTTAGGGATGGCAAATTTATTTCCTTTGACTATCAATATCCGTTTGATGATGCCAAACAGCAGAAGGCTGCAGTAGTAAAATCTGCCAAGTCCATTAGGTTTAATCCGTAAGCTAAAGGCTCCCCGCCTGAACGTTGCCGTTCAGGCGGGGAGCCTTAAAAAATTAAGCCGGGCAGATTTTTATATGCCAAAAAATTTGTCTGTATATCCTATAGGTAACTTTATATCACTATAAAGAAATGCTATACTTATATCATCTAAAGCAAAGAAGGTGCCCTCATGCTCTACGGCGGTATAAAAATAGAAGAAACACAAAGTATCATCGTTATACTTAGCGAAGACAACAAACTTTTCATTCCCCATGACATTATTGTTGCCAACAATACCACAGACATCCAAAATTTTGTAAATTCAATGCAAAGAGGTGGCATTACACCTGAAAAAATTTGCTTTGCTATAAACCCTGTCCATGTTAACAGCATCGAAACCTTTAACAGCTTCAGACAAATTTTCATGCAAGCAGCCTACGATTTACGCATAATAAACACTGCTGCTCAAGGCGATAGTTTTATAGTTGTTACCAAAAGCCGTAACGCTAATGAAGAAGCAACAGCCAATGCATTTATCCTTAAGCATAATTATAATGACAGTAAATATTTTTTACAGAGCGATTTTCGTCAAAGTTATTTCTACAATTGTAATTTAAGCGATTATTTCAACCTAATATTTGCTGCGGTATTCATGTTTATTGCCATTTATTTTTTATACTATGGCATACTTTTTGCTGTTCCTCACTTTTTAATAGGTGCTGGATTAACAATCTGTGATATCCGTCATATGTATTTTGCTAAAATGTCCATAAAAAAGCATACGCCTATTTTTAGTATTGATAAAAACGGCTTGCAGCAAAATTATAAAATCAGATGGCACTTTCTTGAGCCGCTAAAGATACCACGAAGAATATCCTGGAAGCAAATCGAAAAAATTGAAGCTTATAAACCAATTATTTGCATCAACCATGATAATAACGAAAGGATTAGTATATGCGTAGCCGGTCAGAGTGAAATCACCTTAAACTTCTTTGTCATTGGTATAGACCACGAACATAATTATCGTACACTTTTATTTTACTGGAAATTGTTTCACAACAACAACCAATAAATTAATATTGAGCAGTAAAAAGCACCTCGCTCAAACGTAAAATTTACGTCAAAGCGAGGTGCTAATTTTTATGCTTTTAATCCACGCAGATATTGCCAGGCTATGTATGCCTTATTGCATTTTCTCTTTGAGCATTTTGGTAACCATGCCCGGGTTAGCTTTGCCGCGAGATTTTTTCATAATCTGGCCAACTAGGAAGCCGATAGCTTTATCCTTACCGGCCTTGTAGTCAGCAACGGATTGCGGGTTCTCAGCGATGGTTTCTTCAACCAGCTTGAGGATAGCGCCTTCATCACTAACCTGCTCCAGACCAAGCTTCTTAACGAGAGCCTTCGGAGCCTCATCCTCTTTGAGCATTTCGGCAAAGACCTTTTTAGCCAGCTTGCTGGACAGCACGCCGTCTTTAATCAGGTTAACCAGCTCTGCTAAGTGTGCAGGGGTTACCTTAAAATCGGCAATGGTAATGCCTTCGTTGTTCATGTAAGCAGATACATCGCCCAACAGCCAGTTGGAAACTGCTTTGCTGTCCTTAGCGGTCTTAACTGCCTCATCAAAGTATTCAGCCATAGCCTTGGTAGAAACGATCTGGGAAGCATCATATTCCGGCAGACCATGCTCGCTCATCAGGCGTGCCTGACGCTGAGCAGGCAGCTCCGGCAGAGTTTCGCGAATGCGCTCAATCCAGGCATCGTCCAGCTGTACCGGAACGAGGTCAGGCTCAGGGAAGTAACGGTAGTCATGTGCTTCTTCCTTGGAACGCATGGACAGAGTTACGCCGTTAGCTTCATCCCAGGTACGGGTTTCCTGAACAACGTGGCCGCCGTCCTCGAGAACCTCTTTTTGGCGCTCAACTTCATAGTTGATAGCGCGCTCCAGAGCACGGAAGGAGTTCAGGTTTTTGATTTCGGCACGGGTACCGAATTCCTTAGCGCCTTCAGGCATAATGGAAATGTTAGCGTCGCAACGCAGGCTGCCTTCCTGCATTTTGCAGTCGCAAACATCGGTATATTCCAGAATTGCTTTCAGGTTTTCCATGTAAGCACGAGCTTCGGCAGCACTACGCATATCCGGCTCGGATACAATCTCAATCAGCGGTACGCCTGCACGGTTGTAGTCAACTGCGGAGGAATCGGAGGTGCTGATGGTTGCGCCGCTGTGGTTCAGCTTGCCTGCATCCTCTTCCATGTGGATACGGGTAACGCCGATGCGTTTATGCTCGCCGTCAACAACGATGTCAATGTGACCGCCCAGGCAGATAGGCTTATCAAATTGGGAAATCTGATAGTTCTTGGACAGGTCAGGATAGAAGTAGTTTTTACGGTCGAATTTGTTGTATTTCTGGATATCGCAGTTCAGCGCCAGACCGGCCTTGATAGCGAAATCAACAACCTGCTTGTTCAGTACAGGCAGTGCACCGGGCATACCCAGACAAACCGGGCATACATGGGTGTTAGGCAAGCTGCCGAAGGCAGTGGAGCAGCTGCAGAATGCTTTAGTTTTGGTTTTCAGCTCGGCATGAACTTCCAGGCCGATAACGGTAATATATTTAGTCATTATTTGTTACCTCCCAGCGGTGCGAATACTTTATGATATTCGGTTGCCTGTTCAAAGGTATAAGCAGCACGCAGAATGGTTGCTTCGTCCAGGACCTTGCCGATCAGCTGCATACCGATAGGCATGCCGTCATCAGCAAAGCCGCAAGGAATGGAAATACCCGGCAGACCGGCCATATTTACCGGAATAGTAGTTACGTCCAGCATGTACATGGTCAGCGGATCCATCTTGTCGTTAATGCCGTAAGCAGGAACCGGAGAGGTCGGGGTCAGCAGTACGTCGCATTTTTCAAACGCAGCTTCAAAGTCGCGGCGGATGAGGGTACGAACCTGCATAGCCTTGTTGTAGTATGCATCATAGTAACCGCTGCTCAGTACGTAGGTGCCCAGCATAATGCGGCGGCGTACTTCCTGACCGAAGCCTTCGGTACGGCTCATGGTGGTCATTTCCGGAGCGGAGGTTGCATCAACATTGCGGTAACCATAGCGAACGCCGTCGAAGCGTGCCAGGTTAGCGGAAGCCTCAGCAGGAGCAATGATGTAATAGGTGATTACAGCATATTCGGTATGCGGCAGGGAAACCTCAACGATTTCAGCGCCCAGCTCTTTGTATTTTTCAACGGCCTTCATGATTTCAGCCTTAACCTTAGCATCAACGCCTTCACCGAAGTATTCCTTCGGCAGACCGATGCGCAGGCCTTTAACGTCATTTACCAGTGCTTTGGTGAAGTCGGGAACCTCTACGTCAAGGGAGGTGGAGTCCATCTCATCCTTACCGCAGATAGTGTTGAGTACCAGAGCAGCGTCGGTTACGTCTTTAGTGATAGGTCCAATCTGGTCCAGAGAGGATGCGAATGCTACGCAGCCATAACGGGATACACGGCCGTAGGTCGGTTTAATACCAACGCAGCCGTTGAAGGATGCCGGCTGACGGATAGATCCGCCGGTATCGGAGCCCAGAGTCCAGATAGCTTCGCCTGCAGCGATAGCAGCAGCACTGCCGCCGGAGGAGCCGCCGGGAACACGGTCAATGTTCCAGGGGTTGTGGGTTACACCAAAATGAGAGGTCTTGGTGGTGGAGCCCATAGCAAATTCATCCAGGTTGGTTTTGCCCAAGAAAATGGTTTCATCAGCGCGCAGGTTTTTGATAACATGTGCGTCATATACGGGAATGAAGTTCTCCAGCATTTTGGAGGAACAGGTAGTGCGCAGGCCTTTGGTAGAAATATTATCTTTGATTGCACCGGGGATACCTGCCAGCGGAGCGATTTTCTCGCCTGCGGCAATCTTGGCATCAACCTTAGCAGCCTGTGCCAGAGCGTTTTCTTTATCCAGGGTTACATAAGCGTTAACCTGGTCTTCAACTGCGTCGACACGCGCAATAACAGCGTTAGTTAATTCGACGGAGCTTACTTCTTTGTTGACGAGCTTTTCATGCAGCTCGTGCGCAGTAAGTTTATACAAATCCACAGCGTTTGCCTCCTTCTTATTCGATTACGCGCGGTACCTTAAAGCCGTCATTGTGAACAGCAGGAGCGTTCTTCAATGCTTCCTCGTGGGATACGCCTTCTTTGACAACGTCCTCACGCAGTACATTGCTTACCGGCAATACGTACGGGGTAGGTTCGATACCTGCGGTATCAATTTTTTCAAGAATGTCGGCATAGTTAAGAATCTGGTTGAACTGTTCAGTGAACACTTCCATTTCAGAAGCAGGAACAGTCAAACGGGAAAGCTGTGCGATATGCTTTACGTCTTCAGCAGAAACTTTCATTTTTTCACCATCCTATAAAAACTCGTTTTATTTTTACAAATAACCTGTTTTATTATAACACATTTACTGAGCAAAGTACACCGAGTAAGGTGGTTCGGCAGTGGTTGCGGGGATATTTTTAGGAAAAAGCGGCTCTCATATTCATGACGAGTTCTTTTCAGTGATTTGGACGTAATTTGTTAGGCCATTTGGACGCAATGCATCTAAAATCAAATCTCAATTTGTCGATATGATTACTAAATTCAACAAAACAATCTTGTTCATCACAACTAGGTATATAAATTTGCAATTCATCAATATGCTCATTCTTTAAGTTGTTAATATTAGTTCCGTTAACCAAACTATTAATAATCCTACGATATTCTACACTATTAAAATAAGCAGCTATATATTCAGATTTTAAAAAACCTTTCGGTCTAATAAGCTTACAAAACGCACCTATTGTTTCGCCAAGACAACAATTTTGACATAAGGCTGCTTTACCTACATAGTCTAAACTACCACTAGAAGCACAAATAATTATATCGCCGTTTCTGATTAACTGAACCTTGGTAACTTTATTTTTATCTATATATTGAACATCATTATGATTAATTTGTCCATTAGAAATATTATTTGCTCTTAAAAGAACGATACTTTGCTCTGTTTTTGATAAAAACAAATCACTCGGCTTATACGAAACACCTCGTATTTGAGTAATATATTTTCCCAACTGATCTCTACCTTCACTTGCTCTGCCAAACATCTCGACAAATTTTGATTTTACCCTATATATTTCCGATGCGATTGCTTAACGTTACTCTGATTAACCATCGCATATTGCAATGTAGTATCTATCTGACTATGCCCAAGCAAAACTTGCACTTGTTCTATTGGCATCCCCTTATCAATAGCCCTCGTAGCCAGTGTTCTTCTAAATTTATGTGGATGAACACGTTCTATTGCTAGTTCTCTTCCTAATCTTCTCAAGCGAATTTCTACACCACTAATTTTCAAGCGCTTATTTGGTCTGTGCAACGACACAAATAAAGCTGTATTATTATCCTCACGTGTATCAAGATATTGTTGCAAATGAATTTTAGTACGTGCGTCAAAATACACCACTCGCTCCTTATTGCCTTTGCCTAAAACTAAACACTCACGTTTCGTAAAATCAATATCATTTATATCCATGTTTACTAACTCGCCAACACGAATACCCGTAGAAGCTAAAATGTCAATAATTGCTAAATCTCTGATGTTATTGCAATTATCACGCATGATTTCCAATTCTTCATCACTATAAGTAGCTTTGACAATTTTCCCAGTGCGTATTTTATGTATACGTCTGACAGGACTTTTAATAATATAATTTTCTTCTTCCAACCAAGCAAAAAAACTAGATATAATGCGTCTTATATTATCCAGTGTTACCTTACTAGTTTTATGCTTGCTCATGTAATTTGACAAGTATTCTCGAATTATCGCAGTATCTATCTGTTTTACAGAAACAACTATTTCCGCAAGCATATTTTCAATAGTGCTTTTATAATATGATAATGTGCGTTCCGAGCAGCCTTCTACTTTCTTGGCAGCAATAAATAAAGCTAAGTAGTCAACAGTTTCTTTCTGCTCCACTAAAGCTTGCGAAAAAACAATATTTTTATCAAAGAACGCATTTAATAACACTTCATGAAGTCTTTCCAACTGTTCATTATTCAAAACGCCCGCCATAGATTGCTCAATATCTGCTATAACTAATGATTTCATGCTAACATCTCCTCGTATAATATAGTCATAGCTTAGGTTGTTTTTAATAAAAATTTAAGCTAT
>ERZ772886.1987-NODE-1987-length-17391-cov-5.782995_pt1 | contig 17391 bp, 5 predicted proteins | sample MGYA00512128_ERZ772886 | MGnify/ENA primary metagenome ERZ772886 (study PRJEB29015, sample SAMEA2737698) | human gut metagenome | biome: human gut; feature: human-associated habitat; material: faeces | place: China | collected 2012 ... | reverse complement strand
AATACCGTCCGTCGTGGTTGTTATAATTCAGTGTGTACGCCAGAATATAACCCATGCGCTCCATGCCGAACTGTTCAACGACGGACTTCGTAGCATCATCTGCAAGGTTCATTCCGTCGAAGTTGTCTGCAATCGCTTCTTCAATGGCATTTCTGCAATCTTCATTGAGCTGTCTGGAAATGCGGTACAAATCCACCTCGCCATTCTCTGCTGCATAGGCAAAAGATTCGTAATAAACCGGAACATCCGAATTATCCGTGCGGCTTTCCTCTGCCACAGGCACAGCCTGTTCTTCTTTTTGTGAAGTCGGATTCTTTTCTGCAAAATACTCCTTTACGGCATCCTGGAAATCCTCATCAAAGCCGTTCCACAAATCTTCTGCCACCAGTTTTCCCTGCTCATTGACCGCAACGCAGGCAGCTTCATCCCCGTATTCCTCATGCTCCAACAGGAAGAACTTCTCGCCGCCGACCTCCGTTTCATCAATCGCATACCATGTGCCAATATGACCCTCGACCGTAATGTTATAGGAATCACCGTGAAGCAGTCCATTGTTTTTCTCTTCCTGCTCTTTCATAAACTCCCGGACGGTCAGCAATCCACCCGTGAAGTTCAGGCCTTCCTCACCCAGTTCCAGCCGACCGTCTGCACCAAGGTCAAGTTCTTCTGCCATCAGGACGGATGCCGCATGGTTTACAATTACCGTTTTCTCCACCAGAATCGGCTGTCCCGGATCATAGTCCGACCCACGCAGGTCATAGCGGTACAACCCCTCCGGCACATCCTCATCCCGCAGTCTGCTGTTGCTGAAAAGACCGGGCTTATCAAAGATTTCAATTTCCTGCAACTGTTCATCCAGAATCGTTTCTTTCTGCAAATCCATCTTCCTTTCCTTGAAAAAATCCGGCAGCTCTGCAAAGCCGATGCTGTCCACATAGCAGGCTTTGATCGACTTGCCATCGTTCAGCACCACTACATCACTGACAGAAAGCGAATGCCCGGTAAAATCCGCCGGACGCTGAATATTGAAGCGTTCATAAATAGCTTCCAGCGTATCTTTTTCCGTAAGAGGCGCGGTATAGACCAGTTCATAGTCTGCACGGTTTACTTCCATCCCGTGCCGCTTTACAAAGTCCAGATTCATAAAGCGGTAGTCATGTTCCGTGTCACGGGCAGTGATCTGGTAGATGCCAAACTGCTTTTCATTGCCGGAAAGCAGTTTCTGCTCTTTGACCAGCGCATCCAGCCGGGTTATCAGCTCTACCGCCTTTTCTGCGGACTCTCCCTCTGATTCCTCCACTGCGACTTGCAGCCATTCCCGGATTGGCTGAACATCCCCAGCCTGAATCTGTTCTTTCAGTGCTTCAACCGCCTGCTCCCGATCCTCCACGCTGTCCTTATAGTGGTAGAAATCGAAGTCAAAGGCGAAATCGTCAAGGTCTGCCGCCAGCTTTTCAACGGGTGCTTTCTCGTTGCCTTCCATTGCTTTCTGCTTGTCCTTTTCCAAATCTTCCTTGGCAATCTGGAAATAGTCACTTCCACGTTCGATTTCTTCACGCCCTGTGACAAGAACCGGCCACGGGCTGATACGGATAAGATAAATCTGCTTGCCCTCATCAAACAGCCGCAGAGCCTGCTCCCGGCTTATCACCGTCAGTGCATCGTCCGGGCGGGCATACTCATCTTCCAGATACTCTTCGTTCTTTTCCAGCAAAATCGCACTCCATGCGTCAGCCTTGATTCCGAAAATGCCATCATGCTGTTCGATCTCTTCCTGACTGGCGAAATCTCCTGCCGTACCATCCTGAAACAGCGGATAAATCCGTTCGCCCAGCCGATGCCACTCCCGTGCGCCTTCCTTTGTCAGCGGCAGAACATCATCTTTCAGATACCCATATTCGTGCATTTCCGAAAGACCGATCATGCCATCCGGCAGATTTTCGATTTTCTCTTCTGCTTCCCACATCAGGCGGTTGACTTCTTCCGTGTTTTCTGCCGCAATCGCAGCCGCCAGATTATTCGTCAGTTCTTCCGTTGCCGCCCGATCATCCAGCTTGTAAGCAAAGTTCACAATGAGATTTCGCTGGTTGTTGTCAAAAATGGTTTTATCCTGTTCCTTGTCCGCAATCAGCTTTTCTGCGTATTCCATCGCTGTCATGCGCTCCACGCTCCTTTCTGCTACCGCCGTTTCCAGCTTTTCAAGAAAATCAGCAGCGGTCAATCGAATCGTATCCATCGAATCTTTCAATTCTTTCAGTTCCTTGCCGCTTGCCCAGCTTGCCACATACGGAAATGAGTAGTCCGAAGTATCAATGCCAAGTGCCGAGCAAACAGTAAATGCAATGCTTTCCGCTTCTGTTTCTTTGGTAAGCTGGTCTTTTTCCTCGCCGCGCTGTTTCATCTGGTCGCTGTCATGCAGCATGGCATGGGCAACTTCATGGATCATCGTCTTGATAGTCTGGCTCTCACCCATATCGGCACGAACACAGATTTCTTTGTCCATGTGGCTGTAATAGCCTTTCGCGCTGCCCTCGATCTCTCCAAAACGAATTGGCACAGGAGATACCTGTTCGATTGCCTCTTTCAGCAGGGTATAATCCTTGACACGGGCGGTAAGTTCATTTACTTCCAGCGTAGGCAGCGGTTCTCCGTCTGTCTGGGCATAATCGAAAACCGTTGTTACCCGGAACCGGGGAATCACCCTCTCCACCACTTCGATTTCCGGCTCTCCGTTCTCATTCAGCACCGCAAGCCCGGTGTCCTTGTCGATTTTCTCCCGTTCTTCTCGTTCCTTTACTGGAGCAGGCGCGATAATCTGGATGCCCTTTTCGCCCTTTTTCACATAGCGGTTAAACTTATTTTTCCAGGCATTGTACCCAGCCACCAACGTAGCATCTGGACGCTGCATTGCGATCAGCAGTGTATTATTGAAGCTATAATTGTGGAACTTCGACATTGTGAGCAGGTACTTCGTATACATTTCCGAAGTAAAAATGTCCTTTACACCCTGCTCCAATCGTTCCGTGATTTCTTTGAGCTGGTCTGCCCGCTTATCTGCCATTCATGCCCTCCTTTACAAAATCTGCCCCATCAGATTCCCTTTCGGAGATCTGACGGGGCATTCTCAGTTACAGTTCCATATCGTGACTTTTCTTTTTCTGCGGTTTCGGCTCTGCCATGCGTTCCGCCTGCTTTTCGTGAAGCTGTGCAAGGATCGACGGACGTTTTACGCTGTCTGCGCTCCGCTCAATCTCACGCTTCGGCGCAGGGATTTCACTCTCCGTCATTTCCTCATCCATGCCAAGAGCCGCATCATCCCCCTTTTCATCCATGTCCAGCAGGGCATTCAGTTCTGCAAGCCGTGCAGATTTTTCGTTCAGTTCCGCTTCCTGCGGGAACGGACGCTGCACTTCTTCCTTTGCTTCTGCCAACTGCTGCTGTAAGGTTTCCAATCTGCGCTCCACCTGCGGCAGTGTCTTTTCGATAGATGCCAGCGCATTGAGAATACGCTGGATATTGCCAGCCGGATCACTGCCAAGTTCAATCGTATAACTGCTCTGCCGCTTGATGGTCAGCTTGAATGTCTGAGCGAACGCATCAAACCGGGAACTGATTGCAAACCCTCCCAAATCTGCGATTTGCCCCTCTGTCTTAGCGATCTTCATTGCGGCACAGGCTGCAAGAATTGCCGAGCCTGCTTCCTTGCGGTCGGTATAAACCCTGTCCTCCACCGTGATGGAGAACTTCTCCTTATCCTGTTCCAGCAACGGCTTTGCCACTGCAAGGTCAGCTTTCAGACCTGCTATGCGCTCTTTCGCTGCCGTGATTTCTGCCGGATACCGCCGTGCAATATCCGATTCCAGACTGTAAATCTGACTGGTGTGGTTGGCCCGCATCAGCTTCAGTTTGCTGACCTGAATATCCAAATCCATCTTTTCCTTGATGTAGGGATTTCCCGTTGCCAACGCTTTGATTTCTGCATAGGTCAGCGCGGTATCGTCCACATCATCACAGGCACGGACAGGAGATTTCGAGGTCATGATCTGCGAGATGAATTTCTGCTTATTTTCCAGAATTTGCCACATATACGAATCGAACGTATTTTCTGTGACGTAACGGAAAATCTTCACTTTCTGGTTGCGGTTTCCCTGACGAAGAATCCGTCCTTCCTGCTGTTCCAGGTCAGAGGGTTTCCACGGGCAGTCCAGATGATGCAGGGCGATCAGTCTGTCCTGAATGTTTGTACCAGCACCAAGTTTCGGGGTCGAACCAAGCAGGATACGCACCTGACCGGAGCGCACCTTTGCAAACAGTTCTGCCTTTTTGGTTTCGGTATTTGCCTCATGGATGAAAGCAATCTCCTCACGGGGGATTCCCTTTGCCACCAGTTTCTCCCGAACATCATCGTATACATTGAATGTTCCGTCTGCTTTCGGGGTCGATAAGTCGCAGAAAATCAACTGGGTGGATTTGTCGGGCGTGGATTCTTCCCATACCTGATAGGCATTCTCCACGCAGAGGTTGACCTTACTTTCCGGCTCATCCGGCAGCAGGTCATTGATAAGCCGCTGATCCAAGGCCAGCTTTCTGCCGTCGTTCGTGATTTTGAGCATATTATCGGTTCTCGGATCGACATTTCCGTTCCGCACACGCTCTGCACGGTCGGCAAAGCTGCTCACCATTTCCTGCTGCGTTTCACTGGGTTTCAGCACTTCATTGATGTACTCTGCTTCTGGCACGGGCAGATTCAGCATATCTGCCGTCTGTACGTCTGCGGACTCCTTGAACAGTGAAATCAATTCAGGGAGATTGAAAAACCGGGCGAACCGCGTCTTTGCACGGTAGCCCGTTCCCTCTGGGGACAATTCGATTGCCGTTACGGTTTCGCCAAACGAAGCCGCCCAGCTATCGAAATGTCCAAGATGAAGTTTCTGCAAGGTGTCATACTGCAAGTAGCGCATAATGGTATACAGCTCTACCATGCTGTTCGATACAGGCGTACCTGTTGCAAAGGTCACACCCTTGCCGCCAGTGATTTCATCGAGATACTGACATTTTGCAAACATATCCGAGGACTTCTGTGCATCGGTCTGAGCAATACCAGCGATGTTCCGCATTTTTGTGTAGAGGAACATATTTTTATAAAAATGGCTCTCGTCCACAAACAGGCGGTCAACACCAAGCTGCTCAAATGTAACTACATCATCCTTGCGGCTCTGGTCGTTCAGCTTCTGAAGTTTTGCCTGCAAGGTTTTCTTTGTTTTCTCCATCTGCTTGACCGTGAAACTCTTGCCATCGTCCTCTGCCTTTGCTTCTGCAATCGCAAAGGTAATGTCCTGAATCTGCCGCTCGATCATGGATTTCTGCCGTTCCGGGGAAAGCGGAATCCGCTCAAACTGCGAATGCCCGATAATGATAGCATCATAATCGCCCGTGGCAATCCGGGAACAGAACTTCTTTCGGTTGGATGGCTCGAAATCCTTTTTCGTTGCCACCAGCACATTGGCATTCGGATACAGCCGCAGGAAGTCTGCACCCCACTGTTCCGTCAGATGGTTCGGCACAACATAAAGATTCTTCTGCGCCAGACCCAGACGGCGGCTTTCCATGCCGGCAGCGATCATCTGGAAGGTCTTGCCAGCACCCACACAATGCGCCAGCAGCGTATTATTGCCATACAGGATATGCGCCACTGCATTTTTCTGGTGCGGCATCAGGCTGATTTCCGGGGTCATGCCCACGAACTTGATGTGACTGCCATCGTATTCACGGGGACGAATCGCATTGAACCGCTCATTGTAGACCTTGCAAAGTTCCTCTCTGCGGTCTAAATCCTTGAAAATCCACTGCTTGAACGCATCCCGAATCGCTTCCTGTGCCTGCTGCGCCAGCATGGTTTCTTTTTTGTTCAGCACTCTCCTTTCTTTTCCATCCTCATAGATGGTATCGTAAATTTTGGTGTCCCGGAGATTCAGTGCATCTTCCAGCAGCCGATAGCCGTTGACCCGCATTGTACCGTAGGTGTTCGTCACACGGGGATTGCTGCGGTCAAGCGACTTGCCACTGATGTTCCATGCACCGCTGATCTCCGAATAGGTTGCCTTGATGGAACTTCCGATGTAGTAACCCGGCGTTTTGAACACCTGCTCCATGAAGTCCGTAATGTACTCTGCCTTGATCCAGTTTGCACCAAGCCGCACTTCAATCTCCGAAGCATTCAAATCTTTCGGCTGTACCCGCTTGAGATACTCGACATTGACCTGATACTCCGGGTGGTTTGCAGCAAAGGTTTCTGCCGTTGCCAGCTTTTCCCGGACATTGCCGGACAGATATTCGTCTGCCGTCACCCATGCCTGTGTGACAGGATTGCGGAAGATAACGCCCGCCAGTTCTTCTGTCACTTCCTGTTCTGTCTTTCCGCAAAGTTCTGCCATAAACGGCACATCGACCTTCGCTTTTTCTCCGATGGAGAGTGCCAGGGCTTCACTGGGAGTATCCACAGAGGTGACGGGTTCCGGCTTGCGAATGGTGCGCTTGGTAAAAATATCTGCCAGCCGCTTGAGGTTTTTATCCTCATCCAGAATCTCAAGAGATGCCAGCAGACAATAGCTGCTGTCCTGCCGGAATGCCCGTTTGTTTGCGGTGCTGTTGATCAGACCATACTGCGCTGTGAACCGCTTATACTGGTCTTTCAGCTTTCCTTGCAGCAGTTCCACTTCGGCATCCGTACCATCGTGCAACTGGCAGTCCAGCAATTTCTGTGTGGTTTCCCGCAGAGCGATCATTCCCAGCACGCGCTCCGCCGTGACCGCAGGCAGGTCAACCTTGTTCATGTAGGAGTTTTCACGGTAATAAACCTGTCCATCCACGTTGGTGTAACTGAAATTCTTCACGTTCGGGTCTGCCGGGAGCGGTTCTGCGTTCTGGTCAAGTTCATCGTCCGTGATTTCCGGCTCTGTGATTTCCGCATGGATGTTCTCAACTGCTGCTTTCAACTGCTGGGCAAGGTCTGCGCCCTCGATGGGCTTGACCGTGGTTTCCTGCTTGCCGTACTGTGTACTTTCAGTCGTGATCTCACCCAGCACCATTTCAGGATGCTGCGCAAAATACTGGTTGATGGGGTATCCCTCCGGCGTTGTGCCAAGGTCTACCCACTCTGCCCGCTCCACTGCCGCCCGGTCACGCTTTTGCAAAAACAGGATGTCCGCTACTACGCTTGTATTGGCATTGCGCTGGAACGCATTGTTCGGCAGGCGAATTGCACCGACCAGATCAGCACGGTTGGCAAGATACTCTCGGACAGAGGAATCCTTTTTATCCATCGTACCGCTGGAAGTGACTATCGCCACCACGCCGCCCGGACGAACAAGGTCAAGACTTTTTGCAATAAAGTAATCATGGATGAGAAAGTTGTGGCGGTCATACCGCTTATCCGGCACTTTGTAATTGCCGAACGGCACGTTGCCTACCACACAGTCAAAGAAGCTGTCCGGGAACTGCATCGTTTCAAAGCCCTGCACGGCAATCTTGTTTTTCTGATAAAGCTGCTGTGCAATGCGCCCTGATACGCTGTCCAGCTCTACACCATACATCTTGATGTTTTCCATGCTTTCAGGCACAAGACCCATGAAATTGCCGACACCACAGGACGGTTCCAGCACATTACCTTTGCTCAGTCCCATATTGGAAAGGGCTTCATACATTGCCTTGATTACCGTGGGAGAAGTGTAGAAAGCATTCAGCGTAGATGCCCTCGCTTCGCTGTACTCATCTGCCGGGAGCAGAGATTTCAGTTCCGCATACTCCTTTGCCCAGTCCGCATTCTTCTCGTCGAACGCCTGCGGAATGCCGCCCCAGCCGACATACCGGGAGAGAACTTCCTGTTCTTCTGCGGTTGCCTGCCGTTGTTCTGCATCCAGCGTTTGCAGCAGCCGGATGGCTTCGATGTTTGCTTTGAATTTTGTCTTGGCTCCTCCTGCGCCGAGATCATCGTCCGTAATACGGAAGTTCATAGGCTCCTGTTTGGGCTGTACAGGCTGTTCCGTTTCGGCTCCACTGTCCAGCGGAAGGTTGTGCTGCCGCCGTGCATGGTTGACCTCTTCCGGGGTCATAGGCTTACTGGTAAGAGGATTCAAAACATCGTCCACTGCCGAACGATGGATGGCATCTGTCCGGGTCTGCACATCCGCGATCAGCTGCATCTGTTCCGGCGAGAAGTCGGGATTCAGCAGTTCTTCTAACTCGCCGCCCGATTCTGCCACCGAATAGATCACATCCATCTGCTCCGGGGAAAAATCCTCGTAAGCCACACCAGCATTGTGTAGAGCAGTAAAGACTGTGGTTTCTATCGCTTCTTTCATCGGCACGTCGGCCTGTTCGTACAGATGCCGAATGTACTCCAGCGGTTCCGTTCGGAAGATCGGATACCGGGCTTCTTTCGCAAGGGTCATGTCCTGCAAGCTGACCGTCCCCTGCTCAAAGTTGACCGAATCCACACGGAACTCTCTATCGTCCAGTTCAATGATGGTATTGACTGGCAGATATTCCTCTCTGCGGAAATACTTTGTCTGCGCATGGGTTCCATCTTCCTGCTGGCCGGACAGATAGACGCTCTCCCCCTGCTTCCAGAGCTTCATTGCCTGAGAAGCCCACTGTTCACGTGGAAAACCAGACACCTCAACCTTGCCGAGTGCGGTTTCCTTTTCCAACAGCTTGCTGCCAAGAAGTTCTGAAACGCGCTTTGCATCCTCGCCGTAGAACTCAAAGTTGCCGTACTGCTCATAGCCGACCAGAGCATCCGGGTAACGCTCTTTCAGCGCGTTATATTCGTTTACGGCATCCAGCGGCAGGGGCTGCAAGGTCGGCTCAACGGCCTTTTCTTCCGCTGCATACAGAACCATAATGCCGCGCACCCACTGCGGTGCGTCCTTGCTATCCTGATACAGTGCAACGGCATCCCGTCTGTCCGTAATAACGTCCTGATAGGTGCGCTGGAAAATATCTTCTACCAACCAGTCTTTGAAGTTTTCCCAGTTCTGGCTTGCTTCCAGATACAGCGGAGCAGTTTTCGCATTCTGCTCTAACAGCTCGTCGATCTTGTTCCGAAGTTCCTTTTCCGCTTCATCTGCACCCACATCGCGGTCGCGGAGATACGGATAGATTTCACTCTGCTGCACCGCATCCAGCATGGTATACAGACATTCTTTGTAAACACAGCGACTATCTTTCAGTGCAGATTCCTGCCCTGCCAGAAGATAATCATTCAGCGGATTCTTTGCCAGTTCTGCATCATACTGGTTCGGTCGAAGCACCCGCGCCGCCCATGCAGGACGCTCCATATCTTTCAGATAGATCAGAGAATCCGTAACACGTTCGATCTTATAAAGGCGGTCATCTTCCAGATAGAGATAATCCCCGACATTTCTGCTGTACTTTGCCGCCTGCCTCTGGGGTTCTTCAACCACTGCGGTGGTTGAATGCTCTTTCGATTCCTGTTCCTGCGCCCAAATATCGAAAAGCGATATTTGTCCTGTCTCAGAAACAGAAATCTCAACAGCCTTTTTCTTTTCCGGGAAGATCGTGTATGTTCCCTCAACATACTGGTGCAGTTCAGCAAGCGTCTTTGATTTTTCTTCATATTCCGGGGAATCCAACGGAACGGAAAGAAGTGCTGCATCCATCTTTTCCAGAAGCTCTACCGCCTGTTCCGGGTCAGCCAGCATGGTGGGCAGTTTCTTTCTGGCATCATCATTCAGCAATTCCCGCTTAAATGGACGCTCTACTTCATCGGGCAGACGATGGTAGAAACCGATTACCCGATTTGTCATCTGCTCACGCTCGTAACTCGGCATCCGGCTGTAATCCGCAGGCTTCAGATACAAACTCTGGTCAATGAGCTTTGCAACTCGTTCAGCCGCCTGATTCCAGTTCAGCTTTACCAGCGCATCCGGCTTTCCATAGATGCCCCGTGCCAGTTCAAGACCTCTGCCGTCATAGCTGGCATGGGAATTATCTGCACGGGAAAGTGCATGACTGCTGCCGCCCACACCGTATCGGTCTTTCAGAAATGCCGCGCGTTCTGCTTTCTCTGTATGGGTAAGGAAGAAACTGTACGTTGCCAGCCTGCCATCCGAATACGGCCCGCCGCCTGCAAGGAAAGCATTGATCTCATCTTCCGTGATAAAGACTTCCTGCTCATTCCACTGAAAGCCCTCTCTTGCCCGATACGGCTGGAACGGGAGGGCAAACTTCTGAAACTGTTCGGATACTTTATCCGGGCGATAAAACTGCATCCGCATCACGCTTTTATCTTCGGCGTAGGCTTCTGCCAGTCCCAAAAGACGTTCGTTCAGGTCAGCCAGAAATTCCGGCTGGTCAAGCAGCTTTGCAAGGCGTTCTGTAAGTTCCGGGTATCCGCCGGAGAAGATGGACGTATCGGCAAAGACCATCTCTGCCACGCCCTCTGCCATATCGCGTTCCATATAGCTCAGGGCTTCTGCGTGTTCATGCAGGGCATTGCCACGGGCTGCATCCAAAACCGATTTTGGTGCATACTCTCCCTGCTGCAAAAGCTGATGAATTCTGCCGCTGACATCTCTCCAGGACAGAAATGCTTTGTTTTTGGGGTCGTTCCGAACCGTATCTCCAACGGCGATCTGCATACCCAACTCATCGAACCAGACCGCATATTTTGTGCCACCGATCTCAAAGCCCTTGCCGCCCTCGCCATACTCTTTTTTGACGAAAGCGGTATACTCTTCCGGGGTCTGTTCGGTCATAAAGTTATAGATAAGGCGGAGCTGGCTTTTGCTTCGATTGCTTCCCGTCCGCAGGATTTCATCCACGACTTCTGCCGGAATCGTGATCTCATCGGCATACTGGGCCTGCATCGGGGCTTCGATTGTCCGAATCTGCTGTTCCACGGTCGGCAGACTGGGCAGAGAAAAAGCAGAGGCAATTTCTTCCTCTGCTTCGCTCAAATCCTGTTCGGTTGTGTCAGCGGTTAGTTGTACACCAATTCCTTCAGCACGATCTCTTCCGCCATCGCGGTCAGATTGTTCTGATGTGCCACCCATGCCATCTGTTCGGTTTCCTTGTTCGGAGCCGGATACTTCTCGTTCAGGCTCTCGATCAGTTCTTCCATCCGGTTCTCCGCCTGCTCGTCGATCTGCGCCAGATGCTGATTCAGCCTGCCGCTCATCAGCATACTCTGATACCAGTTCTTCTTGTTCTCCTTCAGATAAGTCCTGCGCAGCATCCCGTACTTCCCAATGCTCATCGGCTTGTCCTGTACGGTCAGGTTCGGAAACAGGTAGTCCCCCTTGCGGTGATAAGTCAGTTCCATACGGTTTTCCTCCTTCGGTGATGTTTGTTTCGGTTTCGTGCTTTAATGTGTTAAAGTCCGTACTGGTATTATACAAGCTGTCGGCAGTTTTTGCAAGATGTTCTGTGACTTCTTTTCGGTAAATTTTCTGCATTTCCCGTCCGATGTCACGGAGAACTGCTTCACACTGTTCCGAAACGGCATTGCCCAGGAAGGTCAAGACCGGAAGCTGGTTGAAATCCACGATACGGATAAAATCCTCATCGTCCAGCACTTCCAGCGGTTCCTGTCCGCAGCGTCGGGAAAGGGTATAGAAAATACTGTTGGTCATTAACTCCCGGAAACGGACACGGAGGTTATCTTCATCCAGTCCTTCCAGAAAAGTGTCTGTCACCTCATATTCCAGACCATCCATCGCTTCTTCCAGATTCTCAGCGGTCAACTGCTGTGCCAGTTCCATCAGCGCAGCATTCATGCTGTCCGTCTGCGTCAGTGCATAGGTATCTGCCAGATGGTCGAGGATCATCTGCTGGTGTTCCGAATAATCAATGCGCCAGAGGATCGGCGTTCTGCCGCCCTGCACCAGATGCGTGTCCGCAATGTCAAACACATAGCGCAGCTTTGCCCGTGGGCTGGCATCGTCCAAAAGTGCAATGCCTTTTGCGCCACGGTTTACCCAGCGGTTCATTTTCTTGTTCCAGACTTCCAGCTCTGCACAGGCAGTCGCATCAGGACGCTGGGCATGAATCAGCAGAGTGTCTTTGAACGAATAGCGGTACAGCCGTGCCGCCACATCCAGATAGTTCATCCAGTCTTTCGGAGAATTGCTTACCCACCGTGCGTTCTGCTGGGCAAGTTCCCGAATATCGTTAAATTTCGCCAATCGTTCCCTCCTTACTTCTTAGCTGGTGTTTTCGGAAATTCAAGACTGTACTGCGCCCTGCCATTTTCTATTGCCATAACAAGGTCTGCGGCAAAGGTCTTGTCCTTTTTGGCAGAGTAGAAGTCTTTTACATGGGTGCGTCCTTTCTTCAAAAGGTCAGTTGCCATCTTCTTCGTGAGCGTCTTTTTCATGCTGGAAAGGTATTTACTTTCTTTCCAGAGGGCAAATTTACAGTCCCGGTCAGAGCAATAGAAATTCAGCTTACCTTCACAGACGGGCTTTCCACATACCGGACAGTTCCCGATAGATACCTTATTATAAATAGGTGATTCCTGTACGGTCGGAATTTGCCGGAGGTCTGCCAGCATTCGTTCCAGCAATCCACCGATGCCCTGCATGAAGTCGGCGGGCTTTGTTTCGCCCCGTTCCATCCGCAGCAGTTCATTTTCCCACTCGGCGGTCATGCTTGCCGATTTCAGGTAATCCGGGATATTTGCGATTGCCGTAACCCCCTCTGCACTGGGAAGAATCTGCTTGCCTTTGCGTTCCACATAGCCGGAAGATACCAGCTTTTCCAGAATCGCTGCACGGGTCGCAGGTGTTCCCAGTCCTTTCTTTTCCGTGTCTTTTTCAAACTCCTTGTTGCCTGCGCTTTCCATTGCAGAAAGCAGGGTGTCTTCGGTAAATGCTTTCGGCGGAGATGTAAAGCCCTGCTTTTTCTCCGCGCTCACCACAGGAATCACCTCGCCCTGTTCCAGTTTCTTAGGGAATGCCACATCCTTGCTTTTTTCCTGTTCTGCAAACGGAACAGGCATTGCGGTATGTCCCGCCTGCAAGACATTTTTGTATTTTGCAGTGAATTTCCTGTCCTGACAGCATACTGTTACCAGAACATCTTCATAGATGTATGGCGGCTGTACTGCCTGCTGCATCTTCCAGACGATAAGAGCAAAGACCTTTTCTTTATCCCCGGACAGGCTGTTTGACTCTCGCTTGCAGCTTTCCAGTGTCGGCAGAATCGCATGGTGGTCAGTGACTTTCTTGTTATTGACTACCTGTTCCACCTTGCCAACCTCGCCGCTGTAATGTTTGAGCAAAGCTGTCATAGTCTGCTGCATATCTTCCGTGATGTACTGGCTGTCCGTTCGCGGGTATGTCACCAGCTTTTCTTCGTACAATTCCTGTACGATCTTCAAAGTCTGACTGGCGGTAAAACCATAATAGCGGTTAGCTTCTCGCTGCAAGGTCGTTAAGTCATACAGCTTCGGCGCAGACTGTTCTTTCCGTTTGCGCTCGATGCTGCCAACTACGGCACACTGTCCATCACAAGCTGCCTGCATGGTATCCGCATCCTGCTCCTGTGCCATCCGTTCCGATTCTGCCACGATGCCATTTCCCGTGATTTCCACCTTGTAGTACGGCTCTTTCACAAAGTTCTGGATTTTGTTCTGCCGTTCCGTCAGCATTGCCAGTGTTGGAGTCTGCACCCGTCCAATGGTCTGCCGCCTGCCGTATTTCTTGGTAAAGGCCCGTGTGCCGTTCATGCCGATCAGCCAGTCTGCCTTTGCCCTGCACTCCGAAGCGGCAAACAGGTTGTCATACTCTGCGCCATCCTTTAAGGAATCAAAGCCCTGCTGGATAGCGGTATCTTCCATGCTGCTAATCCACAACCGTTTGACCGGGAGTTTGCTTCCTGCCAGACCATACACACGGCGAAAGATCGCTTCGCCCTCACGCCCTGCGTCACAGGCATTTACCACATAATCGAAATCTTTGCTTCGGAGGAGCTTCCGCAGAATATTGAAATGTGCTTTCTTATCTTCTGAAACCAGCAGCTTCCACTCTTCCGGGAGAATCGGAAGATCATCGAACCGCCAGCTTTTATAGCGTTCATCATAATACTCCGGGGCTGCATACTCTGCCAGATGCCCCAGACACCAGCTCACCACGCAATCCCCACCCTCCAGATACCCGTCCTCATGTTTGTATGCACCGATCACTTTCGAGATGGAACGTGCTACACTCGGCTTTTCTGCTATCACAAGATATTTCATGTATCCTCCTGCTTGTTTGAAAAAAGCAGGGACAGTCCGAATCAGACCATCCCTGCACCACTAGATTATACGGTTTTTCTATTATTCTTCGGTTTCTGCGTCTTGCCCTGCTTCCTCATCCTCATTCTTTGTCGGCAGAGCTTCATATTCCAGATTTTCTTTCGATACTTCCGGCTCACTCTGCTTCGGCTTATAGATGTAGAAATAGAAGAATGCGCCTGCACCGCCCACACCCAGGACAAATACGATTGCCAGAATCTTAGTCAGCTTTCCATCGTCCTGCTCCGGCTCTTCGATCTCAACCTCCGGTTCCGGCTCAGGTTTGGTTTCCGGCAGCACAACTGCCGGCTTCTCTTCCTCCTTGCCGTTGCGTTCCTCATCGGTCAGAAACTCCTGCAAATCGTACTCGTCGATCATGGAGAGCATATACACATTCTCGCTGTTCCTTGCCCGGTCGATCACTAGAAAGAAAGTATTGCCGCCCTTGGTCTTGACCGTGAAGAACTCTTTACTGGAATCGTCCGTGATGTTATCTTCCACCTCGCCGTTGCCCGCAATGGTGAACGGAATCTTCTCTTCCTCGGTGGGTTCCTCTTCCTCAATGACCTGCACAGGCTCTTCCTTGACTTCCGGCTCTACATAGGCAAATGCCGGAGTGGAAAAGCCGACTGCCATCAGCAGGGTCAGCACTACACTGGGAATCACAACACCCAGCTTTTTAAGCATCTTTCGCAATCACATCCTCCATTTCTGCTTCTTCCGAAGTCTTGTTCTCGTGGTTTACGGTTGTCTGGAACGTCACATTCCCCGCCTGGATATTTTCCAGCAGTGCCAGCAGGTCACGCCCACCCAGCTTTGTGCTGCGGATAGCCCGAACGATCTCATTGTCCTCTTCTTTTTTCTGTGCCGCCCGGACATTTCTCAGATACTCTTCCAGTTCCGCGATCTTGCTTTCGGTTTTCTCTGCATCATTCAAAAACTTCTTCAGCTTTTTGCTCATCTAGCTTCTCTCCTTTCCTCTACTTGATTCTGCCAAAACCAAGGAAGTGGTTCTGCCAGTAGGTCGAATTGATGCTGGTATAAGAAATCGGGTCGCCGCAGTGAATCATCATGCCGTTGCCAACATAGATGCCAACGTGCGACGCGCCGACGGTATTATAGGTTTTTTCAAAGAAGATCAAGTCACCCGGTTGTGCATTTGCAGGAGAAACGTAGCTGCACTTGCCGCGCAGTCCGTTTGCCGTCGTGCGTCCGACATTCCAGCCATTGCCACAGTTATTGATGACCCAGCAGACAAAGCCGGAGCAGTCAAAACTGGTGCTTGGAGAACTGCCGCCCCACACATACGGCATACCCAGATACTTTTCGGCTTCTGCAATCATCCTTGCAAACTTTTCATCCGACAGGGCTTCTTCTGGAATATCATATCGGAAACCACCGCCGGAACTGCCGCCTGTTCCACCCGAACCGCCAGAGCCAATGCTTCCTGTTGTGCCGCCACTGTATGTAGGTGAGCCTGCGCCAAACAGTTCCGGGCGATTGCCGTAGGTCAGATTGTAGGCATCATACCGCCCAGTCTGCTTCCGATCCATGTTCTTTCTGGCAATGGTGTCAAAGCCTTTATTTTTCAGCAGGACATTGAGGATTTTGTACTCATACTCCACTTCTTCCTGATAGGTATAGGTTTCCATGCTGACGTTTCCAAAAGCGTCAATCGTTGGCCGAATCCCTACTCTGGTTTCCATGCGTGTGCGAATCTCTATCGTTTCCCAGACTTTCAGGAGATACTGTTGCTCAAACAGCGACTTGATGACGGGTTTCACCTGTCCTCTGGTGAACTGCTCATATACGGCAGTCAGATGAGAGATCAGCTGATAGGGGTCATGCCCAATTTCATCCAACTGGTAACGGTATTCGTCATAGCCGGGATGTGTGGACTCCATCTGCCGTATCTGCTCATCCAGCTTCTTTTCCAGTTCCAGATAATCTTCTTCTGCACCTTTCATGTCAGCGTCCTTACTGGGATACGTCGTTCCGATAAAGGTACTGCCCGTTCCATGGATCGCTGCTGAACAGCTTGAGAATGCGCCCATAATCAGCATGAGCATCAGTGCTGCAATGCCAAGTCCCGCCCAGAGGGTCTTGTTCTGCACAACGACCTCCTGCACCGCTGCCTTTGCTTTTTCTGCAAGCGTGTTTGCTGCCGTTGCCGCCTGCTTGCTGGCAGCGTTTCCGGCTTTCTGGCCGCGCTTGGCGACTGCATAGGCATCCTTATACTGCTTTTTCTGGTAAAACTTTGAACTGACTGTCTTTGTTGCTTCACCTCCTGCGGCAGTCGGTGGTGGCTGGGGCTGTTTCTTTTTCAGCGACGGTTCTGCTGCATTTTCTGCCGTGCCGCCCTCACTCTCGGAGAATTTCAGGCGGCTGGCCTTCTGATCCTCGCCACCTCTTTTCTCTGCCCTGGCAGATTTGTCTTTGGGCTTTTTTCTGCCTTTGACAAAGTGGTGCAGGCGTTCGGCGGCTTCTTCCGACTTGTGAGCAGCTTCCACGCCGGAATTGTCCTTTTCTACCTGATGTACTTTCTGATGGGCGAACCCGGTGGCGGTATCCACTCCTTTCTTGGCCACCTTCTTAACGCCCATCCCCATGCCACGGACAATGCCGCCTTTTTCATCCTCAAAAGAAAGTCGGCCTTTCTTGGTCTGCGGCTCTACATCCGCTTCCGCAGGCGCATCTTTCGGCTTACCATCCTCCTGATGGGCTTTATAATAGTCTGCGCTCTGCTTGGCGGTACTGTGATGCCGGGGTGCATCCTCCTCCCCGTCCTCGGCATCCATACAGATTTCTTCGTCCACGACAGGTTTTTCATCTGTTTCCTTTTCCGCAGTTTCTTTTGCCGAATCTTCCTGCTCCGGCTTTTCTTCTGCAGTCGCGGACTTCTGTTCCCCGGTGCGGAGGTTTTCATCCACCAGACCATCCTTGGTCATTTTCTGGACGATTTTATCTCTGCCCCGAAACTTTTTGTCTGCTATGGAAATCACCTCCTTCCGGCTGGAGCCGTCATGCGAGCAGGGCTGCGTGGGTTTCCCACTTGTCAAGCACCTGTTCCAGCTTCCGGGCAAAGGCGATCA
>ERZ772886.1978-NODE-1978-length-17473-cov-4.007751_pt1 | contig 17473 bp, 7 predicted proteins | sample MGYA00512128_ERZ772886 | MGnify/ENA primary metagenome ERZ772886 (study PRJEB29015, sample SAMEA2737698) | human gut metagenome | biome: human gut; feature: human-associated habitat; material: faeces | place: China | collected 2012 ... | reverse complement strand
AGCTAGCGTTCATCCTGAGCCAGGATCAAACTCTTCATTGTAAAAGTATTTTTTATCATCCCTTAGGATGACTTTTTTGCTCTGTTCAGGACGCCGTAAATTTATTGACCTTATTCAAATACCTATCGTTTCTTCGAACATCGCTGCTCTGGAAACAAGTATTGACGGTTCTATTTTTTTTACTTGTACTACTTGTATTGTTTATCAATATTTCAAAGAACTTGTTGCTTTCGTTTTAAAAGCGGGTGCAAAGGTAAGGGCTTTATTTTTAACTACCAAACTTTTTCGGAAGTTTTTTTTAGTTTTTCTTTTTACTCGATTTCTCTGGCTCTCTATGCGAAAGGGAAAGAAGGTATGAAAGAATAACTCTTGCCAATTTTCTTTGCGAATCGGACTGTAAAGATAAGAACTTTAGTTATTATAATCCAAACTTTTTCGGAAGTTTTTTGTTCTTTTCTTTAAGTGGGATTCCACTTTTTCACTAAGTCAATTTGTCAAGGCTTTCTTCTCTTGGAAAGCGGGTGCAAAAGTACGCCCTTTTGGTATACACTCCAAATATATCAAACTATTTTTTCTAATTATTTTTGAATACATTTGCTAAAGTGCTGACGCATAACGATGTTGGAGAACATATTTTTTATGTATAGGGAAATTGTGCGCGGAAACAATAAGAGGGATACACATTATTATATCACACGCGGGCGTGTAAAGGCGAAAAAGGAAAAAGCAAGAAGATGCCTGTAAGGGAAAAATCTGTTGTACGAAGACTTACCAGCTCAACCCATTTATTTAAACTTAGGTCAATACCTCCTTTTTTCAGATTACAGAGTGCAGAACGGAAATGTTCGAGAATAGTATGCATTCTCGCTTAGTGATTAGTAAGGGCTCACCAATGTGAACAAATAAGCTATCAAATGTAGACAAACAAGCTCACTACTGTAAACAAGTCTATCTACTATAGTGAGCCCATAAGAAGCATTAAGAGTTTACAGAAAGATCATTAGGTATTAACCTATAATTGATGAAAGAATATAGAATAAGAGACGGTACTTCAAAAGCAGATACTAATGACACACTTTCGGCATTTATATGATAGAAAAAGGATCAAAATAGTGAGATATGAGATTAGTTATTTACATCCAAGCAGAAGTGTATTTCACTATAAATCAACAAATTAAAAGTAAAACTAAAATTAAATAGGGTGAGGGTAACTTTTTACCCTCACCCTACTACCGCACTTACCCTCACACATTGTAACCACGATGAACAAAGGGATTGAGCGAAAGTGTGAGGGTGTGAGGGTAAAAGTGATATAAAAATATAATCAGCTACAATTTTTCTTGGAGCAGACCGGGCTAAGGAACTACTATCGTTCCTTTCGCTGCCCTGAAATCAAGAGTTATTATAGTGTTGGCAGCCCATACATAATCTTTGTTCGGTTCATCCATGCCCTCTTTACGCAAATAGATTTCAAGAGTCTCCGGATTAACAGCATATTCGCGTTTCCAAGCACCAAATGAAGGATTAAGATTATCAAAAGCAGGAATATAAGGATGTATTCTGAAACGTCCTCCATTAGGTAAAGTAACAGAGAATGTTTTCCCGTCGCTACTTTCCGTAAAAGGCAAGATCTTTTCGTTGTTTCCTCCGGCTGCCGTTCCATACCCATAGATTACAGGCTTTTGGATGGAGATGGTCTTCGAACCTAAATCAACGAAAATGATATAAGTACCACTTTGGGGGATAACCACCAGTCCTTCGTCAGAGATTTCGAAGCCCACATTATTAGTCAGTCCGGTAAACTCTCCATCACCAAATATCTTGGATGTAGAGAAACGAAGTTTAGTTCCGGCATTGAAATAATTAATATGTATCCATCGGTCGGCACTGTTCCAAACCTTATCTAATGAGATAACCCCATCCGAGCCCCAATTCATGTTTCCAAATTCATCGCCAACCATATAAATAGCCTTCGCTGTTGAGGGGACATCACTTGGAGAGGCAAAAGTCACAGCTATTTTACCTTTATCTTGAGAGAAATCAAGTTCTATTGGTATATTAGAAGCAACAGGAACCGGTTCCAGTGTAGCACCTACACCACGATAATAGATTTGTCCATTATAGATGTTGAATTCCATAGTGTTCCAGTCTCTATTGTTATAGTCGGAAGTTGCATACATCTGAAGATTGCCTTATGTTGTAGTGACAGCAGAGAAATTCTGCCCGGAAAGATCGAACGATACTTCCTGTCCGTCAAAACACTCACCTATTCCATAAACGGCAGGTTTCTCAAAAGTTATAAGATTACGGTTCATATCTACATATACCAAATACAGGCCGCTTGTTTCTACCGCCGCTCTTCCGTTACTGCCTACAACATAATTGACATTTGTACCCAAAGAGGCAAAACTTTCCGCATCAGATTTTTCCGATGCCCATTTAATTCCCTGACCAGCATTGAAATACTTGATAGTCCAGAATGCACCATTGCCAAGCTGTCCCACAGGGGCCATCTCTACCACATTTGTCGAATTCCAATTCCAGTTTCCAAATTCATCTCCAATCATATATAGTTTCTCTGGATACCCCTCCGGTTCGGGTTCTATGATCTCATTGCCCGTCATCTTCGCAAAGAATTTTCCTGTCAAGACTTCATATTGAAGCGTTACTTTATACTCACCTTTGTTTTTAAGATTGAGCTGCACTTGCGACTGGTTGGTTAGTTCGGCATATTCTTCAGTTAAAACATTCATTTTTATACTTCCTCCCGTTCCGGTGTACATAGAAGAGAATGTATATTTCTCCGTATCTGTTTCCTTCACATCAAAAGACGTATTATCGGTATAATTAAACGAAAACTCTGCCGGTAATATCACTTCTAACTCGCCACTGGACACCCAGGTAGCCACATGGTTAATATGGTCGTAAGACGGTTTTTGAAGAAAGAGTTCGTTTTCACCGTCTTCTGTCAGTTCGAATTTACTCGTCAAACGGAAATTGAATGGAACAATATTAACCTGTTTCAATAAAGGATTCACAATTAGCTGATACAATCCATCTTCCATTACTCTGAAACCGCCGGTTCCAGGAGCCAAAGAATAAGTTGGCACCTCACTGTTGTCGTTTTGCAAAAGCGCTCCCTGCCCATAATAAACGGGTTGCCCATCCGGTCCGACTAAAGAGATATAAAAATCTCCGCTGGATGTCAGCCATGTGTTCAATGCGACCAAAGTGCCCTCTTTTATCACATTCATTTTACCATTGATTGCCTCTACCGAGAATTGGGACGCACTCCCCGTCAGATAGATACCTTCGGGAACATTGATTTCCCGTTCATAGTGTATCCCGTCGTCGGCACAACGACAGAAAATAAATGGCAACGAAAATACAAATAATAATTTTATTATAGTTTTCATCTTCATGATTACATTAAATTATAAATAACTATACTATTGGAATCTAATGGTATTTGACTAAAATTTTACATCAAACTGATGTTGCTTCTTGTCTTTTCCATTCGCTCCTACCACATCAATCACCATTTTTCCATCTTTTATCTTACAAAGCAGATAGCTGTTATTATCATTGACAAGGATGGGAAAGTTGGCTTTATCGGGTTCTGATTCACGGAAATAATATTTATGAGTGTGTCCGGATAACATCAGATCAATTCCAGCCGTATTTAAAACGGGCAACAAGGTTTGCTGCAAATGATAGTTTCCATGCCAGTTGCCTATCGTCGGCGGGATGTGCAGGAATGCGATCCGAAGGGATGATTGCTTAAAATCGTTTTCTTCCACCACACTCCGCAACCATAGGGTTTCTTCTTCTCGGTAATTGTCATAGTCGGCAATACCGGCATACTCCAAATCCGAATCCGGCTTATCTTCACCGGAATCAAGAACAAGAAAACAAACCTTACCTATGTTGAAACGATAATAAAAAGTTCCGGTAGACGTAGGAAAATACTTTATCAACGCATCGGAATAAACTCCACGTGTTTCATGGTTTCCCCGATTGAAAACAATAGGCACTTCGGACGCAAACAATTCGACACAAGCATCAATATAATCTTTACATATCTGCTCCTGCCCCTCTACCCATGACGACATATCTCCATTAAGCAAAACGAAATCAAGAGATTTGAAATCTACTTCCCGACACAGAGACTTCATATAGTCACTCCGCCCGTGAATATCATTTAATACCAGAAAGGAAATTTCTTTCTTCCGGTCGTCGAAAGTTCTGAATCTGAAAGGTTCTTGCTTGTATACATTTGAAGCAGCAATCAATCCATAAGTTACCCAGTCACTCGAAGGCCAGGAGACAACTTCTCTCGAAAAAATCCGGTATCTGTATTCCCTGCCGGGTTCCAAATGTTTGATGCGTACACGGTGGATTGTATCATTGGCCCGCTTACGTCCGGACTCCGTATCGTAATATCGCGGACGTTCCTTCCCATAGAAATGATCTTCACCGGCAGGCGCCACTTCCACCCACGAAAGAGCAGGTTTGTTTGTAGTCCATACCACTGTCACGCCGTCGGTACTCATATCACACAGGTAAGGACCGTGTGTGATCTTTATACTGTCACCGTCATGTGCAGAAAGCCGAGCGGCAAAGATGACAAAAAATACAATTATCCAATTTCTCATAGAACGGTTCCTCCTTCTAATTTATTAGTTTGACCGATATGGTTTGTAAATCATTACTGTTGCAGCCGGTCATAATTTCAAATTCACCGGGTTCTACCACATAGTTCATGGCAGCATCATAAAAGCCTAAAGCTAAAGGAGAAATGTCAAACTGAACGGTCTTTGACTCCCCCGCTTTCAGGAATATTTTCTTGAATGCCTTCAACTCCTTTACCGGACGCACAACAGAAGCAACTTTATCATTCACATACAGTTGCACAGTCTCTTCGCCATCTCTGTCTCCGGTATTGGTTACTGTCACCGAAACGGAGATGGTCTCCTGTCGCGTATATTCTTTTTGGGTGCTCTGCGGAGCTGAATAACTGAATGTGGTATAACTCAAACCGTAACCAAAAGGATAGAGCGGAGCATTCGGAACATCGATATGCCGGGTGGTTGAGGAATGGAGCATATCTCCCGGACGTCCGGATTTCTTATAGTTATAGTAAATCGGTACTTGTCCCTCTACCCGTGGAAAAGAAATGGTCAATCTTCCGGAAGGATTATAATCACCGAACAGTATATCAGCAATAGCGGTTCCTGCAGAAGTACCTAAAAACCAGGTTTCGAGAATGGCCGATACGTTCTTGTCCACCCATTCGATAGACAGCGGACGCCCATTCATCAATACGACGACAACGGGTTTCCCTGTGGCAACCAGTTCTTTTATCAATTCTTCCTGCACACCCGGCAAATCCAGTTGGGCACGGCTTCTCGATTCGCCACTCATCAAAGCTTTTTCACCGACAACGGCAATCACCATATCACTTTTGGAAGCCAATTTCACTGCTTCTTTGAATCCTGACTTATCTTCTCCGTCAAAATCGCAACCACGGGCATATCCAACTTTCGTTTTGTTACCGCCGATTTTGTTCTTTATGCCCTGCAATACAGTCGTCACATGGCGATCTTCCCCTCTTGCTCTCCACGAGCCCAGCAGTTCGGTCTGATTATCGGCCAGCGGACCTACCACGGCAATGGAACGGACATTTTTTGCCAGCGGTAATGTATGATTGTCATTCTTCAGCAGGACAGCCGATTTATGAGCCATGTCCAGTGCTGCATCCAGAAATTCTTTTTTCATGATTGTCTGCGATTCGTATTCTTCATTACAGAATTTATATGGATCAACAAACAGTCCCAAAGCATATTTGATATGCAGAATCCGACTGACGGAATTGTCGACATCTTCCATACTGATTTTACCGGCTTCTATCAGTTCTTTCATGTATTTATTATAGAGCCCATCTGTCATATCCATGTCGATGCCGGAATTGAAAGCCAGACGGGTAGCGTCTTTATCGTCTTCCGCCACTCCCTGCGCCACCAGCTGCTTCACTGCTTCCCAATCGCTTACCACAAAACCATTGAAATTCCATTGCCCTCTCAATAAGTCTTTGAGCAGGAACGGATGTGCGGACGCAGGAATACCATTTATATCATTGAAAGCACTCATAAAAGTAAGTACTCCCGCATCAATGCAAGCCTTAAAAGGAGGTAGATAAGTATCAAACAAAGTCCGTTCCGACATATCCACCGGAGCATAATCTCTTCCCGCCTGGGGAAGTCCGTAAGCTACCCAATGCTTTGCACATGCCAATACTGAATTATTCTCCCAAAGATTCCACTGAAAACCATTCACTCTTGCTTTGGCTATTTCACTTCCCAGGTAGGTGTCTTCTCCTGCTCCTTCCACTACCCTGCCCCAACGGGCGTCTCTTGCGATGTCGACCATAGGAGCGAACGTCCAATGTAGTCCGGCTGCCGAGGATTCAATCGCAGCAATCTTGGCAGCTCGTTCGATCGCTGCTAAATCCCAACTACACGATTCCGCCAAAGGAGTCGGAAAGATTGTCTTATATCCATGAATCACGTCCATCCCAAAAAGAATCGGTATCTTTATCCGGGAATGACGCATATTCTTTTCCTGCAAATCACGCAATGTCTTTGCACCGGATATATTCAAAACAGAACCTACAAGTCCGCGTGCTATCAATGAATCGCTCAAATATTCTGATTCAGGACCGGTTAAAAGGGTACGGCCTACGTATTGGGATAACTGGCCGATCTTCTCTTCCACAGTCATCCGTGAGAGCAAATCTTTAACAAATGAATCCGCTTCCGGAGTATGAGGTAGTTTACTATTTCCGACGATCCGGGTATGCGGATCGCGAACATAAACTCTTATCCAATCAATATCGAAATCAAATTGCTGCAATTCCTCCGCAGGATAGCCGACATCCAACTTGTCAAATGCTCCTACCTGCCCGGTGATAGCAATATCCCAAACTCTGTCCAGCCGATCCTCTTTACGAGCCTTAGTGATAAAATCAGTATATGCATCCCCCAACTGTGTACGGGTATGTATCTGGTAATTGACTTTATTATCTATCAGAAACGTAATGATGGCATGATTGTTATCAACAGGATCGGGATCTATCTGAACCGCATATACATGGAAATTATCTCCCGGCTTATCGTCTCCGATTTCAGTATATCGTATCTGACCTTTGGGTAGATTGATTCCCAACTTTTGCGTTTCCGAATTGAACAAATGCAAGGTTTGATTCGCTTTGGCCGGATAAGGATTTTCCCCGAAAGCTTTGGTAAAAAACTCCAGTATATCTATTTCGGCTACTCCAGCTCCTTTATAATGCCTCAACCAAAGTGCATTCCAAAGCCCATATAGATATGGGACTTTGGCTTTGATCTCTATGCGGCAGAAAAGAGGATAATATTTCTCCGTATCGGAATCTCTGCTGGACAGCGCTCCCGACCACCATCCGGTCTTACTCTTCACACTGGGATGAACGGGACTGGGCGCATCTTTACTTTTGAATGAGCGAATTCGACAAATCTTCTCTCCTGTAGGAAGGGTTTCGATAAAGACCTGCTCCGGACGATATGTCTGAAGCATGGCTTTATTTTCCTGATTATAGGTGGGTCGCCCCACTTTTGGGGAACCATATATTCCCCAATACCGGGAGTCAATCACATCTCCGTTAAACTCGTCTCCATCGTAATAAATCCATCCGGGAGGGGTTTCTGATGAAGGAGGAATAACGGTTTGGGCTTTCACCACCCCGATACAGCAAAATATGATTATTAGAATCTTTATTTTCAACATGATATTTCTTTTTAATGATTTACCAACCCGGATTCTGTTTCCAGTTCTTCAACTGCAGAATCTCACTTTCAGGTATGGGATACCAATACATTTTAGAATCAAACACTCTCTTTTCTACCACAGCACGGGAATAATCAAACTTCTCGACGGGATATTCCGGCTTTTCAGGAATCTCTGGTTCTGTTTCATCCCGGGTAAATACACGTACCCAATCTACATCCATCGAAACGTTTCTCAAATTGGCATTCCTGTCTTCGGGATAGCCGATACCATTTTCATTCTTTCCTCCGATTTGTCCGGTTATCGCAATGTCCCAGGTTCGCTTTTCTCTTCCCTCCGCTATTGCTTTGGTTATAAATGTATTATATCTGTCATCATAGTCAATCGTCTTGAATGTATTGGTTACTTTACCATCCAACAGGTAGCTGATGATAGCATGCTTATCCGGAGAAACCGGGTCCGGATCTACCTGAACGCCATACGTATGGAAGTCTGCTCCCGGATCAAAATCAAGCACTGTATGTCGTCCGTACCCATTCACGTTGATTCCCAGATTGCCTGTTTTATTATCATGCAAATGTAAAGCCTGGCTAAGCCGGCGGGGTGAAGCCGTATTCTCAAATTCCTTGACGAAAAACTCTTCGATGTCAAGTTCCGCAACACTGGCTCCTGCATAATGACGACACCACGGTCCCATCCATATACCATATATATAAGGTATTTTTGCACGAATCTCAATGCGGGAATGCAGAGGGTAATATTTCCCCTGATAACCATATTTGTCGGTATCCCGGCTGGACAAAGCTCCCGACCACCATCCTTCTCTCGTACTGGCAGTGCTTAATGTCGGAGCCGGTGGATTGTCGTCCTTGGTGGCTGCTATCCGGGCAAAGCTCAATCCGCCACTCCCTTTCTCAATCGTAATCTGTTTTTTACGATAAGTCTGGATATTTCCGGTGGGTTGTCCATACTGGGAGTTTCCTACCGGAGTGTCGCTTCCATACTGTCCCCAATATGAGTTGTTTATGACCAAATCATTGAATTCGTCTCCATCGTAATAATGCCATCCTTCCGGAACTTCGTTAGCCGGTATTACGGAATTCCGGGTAACAGCTCTTCGAGCCTGATTCTTACGGGTGATTTCAAGACCTAGCAAATCTCCTCCGAGTGTTTCTTGCGCAATCTTCCACCGTCTTACATCCCACGAACGATGCTCCTCAAATGCCAGTTCGACACGACGTTCACGCCGGATACGCTCACGCATTTCGTCCTGCGTCAATCCGGAAGGCAGATTCGGTTGTCCGGCACGGCTGCGCACTCGATTGACGTATTCTGCTATATCCGCATTTTCGGGATCGTATTCGTTCAAGGCTTCCGCATAATTCAGGTAAATCTCCGCTAAACGAAACAACGGCCAGATATGTCCCTGACTTCCTCCGCCGGTTTGGATATTCACATCTTCATTGAGGTATTTTTTCAGATAGAATCCGGTTTTGGTTGCATTGGTAACGCCCAGACCGTCTTTTCCACCGTCCCAATTCTCTACCGCCGTGCTTTTCCAAACGGAATCATTCAGCAGAATGGTAGCATTCAACCTGTCATCCCGGTAGAATTGCGGACGAACGGCATTTTCCTCATTCTCCCAACTAAAATAGCTGCCATCTTTCATTTCATAAGAGTCTACCAGATTCAACGAAGGATTGATGCCGCCTACCCCACCATAACTGACAGGAAAGTTGTATTTTTCAAAGTCGGAATTGTTTCCATAACGACGCATCAGAATAAACTCGGAATTCTGAAAGTTATTCTTGAATAAAGTGGCATAACTGCCATACAACGAATATATGTCCAGATCAATTACGTCTTTCGCAGCCTGTGCCGCAGCTTTCCATTTCTCCATATCGGAAGGAAGATCGCTTTCCGAAAAATTCTGCCAGTCCAGATACAAGGGACTGGCCGCATACAATAAAACTCTGCTTTTCAAAGCCAATGCGGCTCCCTTCGTTGCACGTCCCAAATCCGAATCGATTCCTCGTCCCGGAGTTAAATCGAGCACTTCGGCTACCTTATCACATTCGCTGGAGATGAATGAGATGCAATCGTCCATAGACGGGCGTGGAGTCTCCGAATAATCCGCATTGACGGATAGTGTAGAAGTAATCACAGGTACAGGTCCGAAACGTTTCACCAGCTCGAAATGGAAAAACGCTCTTAAAAAACGGGCCTCATATTTCCATGTTTTCAAGTCATTCAGACGGTTCTGATATTCATTCTGATTATCCGGATCGAGTCTGTATTTATCCAGATTCACTCTGTCTACATTTTCTATAAATTCATTCGCTATGCGAATTCCTGCGTAATACTTATTCCACAAATCATCCGGATTGGACCTTGAATTCCAGGCTCCGGTGTTGAAGTGCTGGATGTTGCAGGAGGCATTAGCATGTTCGGCATCATCGGTAGCGGCATCCAACATAGCTTCGGAACCGATACGGTTGAAACCATCAGGCAGATACCGATAAGCATTGACTAGAAATTTGCTTGTACGTTCATAGGAAGTAAAGGTCATCTCGTTGTCGATAAACGAATCATACTCTCTGTCCAGATAATCACTGCATCCGGACAATATGCTGATAGCAGCAAGAGCATTCAATATGATAGATAAACCTATTGGGTATTTCATAATTATTATATTTTTGTTCTTACCTATTAAAAATCAATTTTTATTCCCAGGTTGTAGGAACGTGTCAACGGATATGTAATCAAAGAACTGCTTTCCGGGTCGGCCAATCCGTCAAGATGACTCACGGTGAAAAGATTGCTCGCATTAGCATACACATACAATCTGGACAATTTTATCGCTCTTGCTATTGACTGGGGGAAGGTATATCCAATCCGGATATTCTTCATTCTGAAGTAGTTTCCGTTTCTTTTCCAATATGTAGATATCCGGTAATTGTTTTCAAATGTCCGGGTAGACAAACGGGGATAAGAAGCATTGGGATTCTCCGGTGTCCAGCTGTCGAGAGCCAGTTTTGAAGCAGAGCCATTGTCGGTAAAGGAATAAGCCAACGGCCCGCTCAAATAGATGTCTCTATTGGCAACGCCATGAAATAAAGCCTCAACGTCTATCCCTTTCCATTCAAAGCCTATTTTCAAAGCATAATTCCACTCCGGAATATTAGAATATCCCACAGGATAGGAGTCATTGGAATCGACTACTCCATCACCATTTTTATCGATATATTTTATATCACCGGGGTTTACTTCTCCAAACTGCGGTACCGGTAAATGTGACTTCAGACTTCCATTCGAATCGAAATCACTCTCCTGATACAGTCCGTCAGCAACAAGTACAAAAGGAGTATTCACGGAACGTCCTTTACGATATTGATAATCGTAGAGTTTCACTTCTTCCGCCATATCGACAATTTCATTCTTTGCATACCACGCCGATGTTTCAACGTAATAGTTGAAGTTATTTTTAAGACTGCTTTCGTACCTGATCGTACCCTCGAAACCTTGATTCTTTACTTTACCTACATTCATATAAGGCAATATGTCGCCATAAGAGGCTCCAACAAATCCGGGAATAGTGGAATACGGCTGTGACAGGATATCATATCTTTCTTTATGGAAATAATCGAATTCTACCGACAGCCCTTTCAGTAAAACTGCATCCAATCCGATATTGAATACACGTTCCTTCTCCCAACTAATATCGGGATTGGCAATCATATCTGCCCGAAACCCGCCTGTTGATGACGACCCTGTACCTAAAAAATAGGAGCCGTTACTGCTATAAGTCTGGTCGAACAGATAACGTCCGTTCTCATTCTGATTGTTTCCAACCAGTCCGATAGATGCTCTTAGTTTCAAATATTCAACCCAGTTGATATTTTTCATGAAGTTTTCTTTCGACAGTATCCATCCGGCGGAGAAAGCGGGAAAGAATCCATATCTTTTTCCAGGAGCATAATCATCACAACCTGTATATGAAGCTGCAAATTCTCCTATGTATTTTTGATTATAAGAGTAAGTTACCCGCCCTGCATAATTCAAGTATTTAATGTCATCACGACTTCCATATTTCTGATATAAATCAGACAGGAAAAAGATGCTGGCAGTGAGTTGATGTTGCTTGAAAACGCGATCATAATCCAACTGTGCCTTAAAGTTCAGACGGCTCCAGTCAGTACGGAATCCTTCATCGGATTCCAAAGGAGAATCAGCGCCGTAGGGTGTATATAGCACCTCTCCCCCTGCTCCTTTGGAAAGAGAATAACGGGCATAATTCTGATTCTTTATAGATGAATCCGCCATATAGTTGTTGTAGGCAATACCGGCACTGACACTTAATCCCTTTGTCAGTTTCTCCAGGTCGTATTTAGGCATAAAAATCAGTTGGAAAGTCCGGCTGTTTTCTTTATAAAGCCCTCTGCTGACGATATTACCGACCGGGTTGGTAAAAGCGGCATTTCCTCCATACGATCCGTCGGGGTTGTACACCGGAAATGCATTCGGAGCTGTTCTCCATATCGCTCCCAAAAGTCCGTTGGCAGAACTGCTGCCTCCGGGAATAGAGCGATTACCTACACTCCCGCTAAAATTGAGTCCGGTAGACAGGTGTTTGCTTATCTGGATATTCAAATTAGACCTGAAATTAAAGCTCGCATAATAGGCATTCGAGTTTTCCCGGCGTTTTTTATCGGTGTCTTTGTAGAAACCGATGTTCTGCAAAAGATTCATCATTACATAGTATTGCACCACATCTCCTCCTCCTTTAAAACTTAAATCAGCCATACTCAAAGGAGCTGTATTATTCAAAATGGCCTTTTTCCAGTTTACATTGGGGTAAAAGTAAGGATCGGTGTTGTTCTGATAGGCATTCAATTCCTCTGGAGTGTATAAACGAGGCAATCCGTCATTCACACGCGCCTGATTGTATAAGGTGGTATAATCATACGCATTGATAGGATCGGGAACGCCCAACGGTTGTTGTATTCCCGTTTGTAAACGGATACTGACTTGCGGAGCGGAAACGCATCCTTTCTTGGTTGTCACCAATAAAACACCATTTGCACCACGCATACCATATAAAGCCAGAGCCGAAGCGTCTTTCAATAATGTTACAGACTCGATTTCCGCAGTGGACAGACTTTCAATCGGGGCTTCGAAACCGTCGACATATACCAGCATTTTTTGTCCGCTTGCATAGGAAGTACGTCCCCGGAGGTAGAGATTCGCGATAGAGAAATCATAGCCGGGCTCTCCGCTTTGTTGCAACAATGTTAGTCCGGGAAGCTGTCCTTGCAGACTATTTCCCAAGCTTGCGGAAGTAGTTTTCATCAAATCTTCCCCACGTATGGAAGAAATGGCACTTGTTCGCCTCCATTCCGGTTGTTGCCCATTGGCGACTTCTACAAGTGCAGAGTCGGCTATGTGTTGAGCAAACAAAACGGGAGCATAAAAAGTGAGAATAGTAGTCAAAAGTATAGCATAACGCTTCCCTTTGTATATACTGTTTATTATTGTCATACCTTTTATTTTTAGTTAATTGAACATATTTACCATCCCGGATTCTGAAGCATATACCCTTTATCTATTTCGGTCTGCTTGATAGGATGTAAATAAGAACGGTCACTCCATAATCTGTTTTCAAAGACATAAGGTTTGTAATGTACTTTACCCGGTGCTCCTGTAACAGCGGAGAGCTGCAATCCATACATGGCACCTTTCATAACACCTTCATCATCGGCTATCAGCCAACGTCGTATATCCCAGAAACGATGATCTTCATAAGCCAGTTCCACGGCTCGTTCTCTTCGCAGTTTCTCCCTGAACTGCTCTTTATTCAAAGTGGAAGGAAAGCCCGGCATTCCGGAGCGTTCACGAACTTTCAGGACTGCATCGAATGCTTCTTTCGGGGGAGTTTCATAATATTCATTCAAAGCTTCTGCATAATTCAGATAGAGTTCGGCTACCCGGAAGACAATCCAGTCCATATTAGTGGAGTTGCGCGGAGCCGTTGCTCTTAGTACGCGAGGTACCCATTTGCGAACCAGGTGTTTCGTTTTATCATTGGCTACATTGTGAGCTCCACCGGGCAGAAAATTAAGAATTCCAATCTCTGTATTCCAGTTAGCTCCATGTGCTGCAATGGTTTGCGCAAAACGAGGGTCCAGTTCGTCGTACTTTTCAAGCAGATCATCGCCACCATCCATATTCCATGTTTGTTGGTTCCCGTCTTTTTTCTCATAGAAACGCACGAAATTGAAGGTTGTAAAAAGACCGCCGTCGCTCCAACTACTTCCCGCCCATGCCGGTATATTGCTTGTTATGGGATGACTGCTTGTTGTGAAATTCCGGTATTTCTTGTTGGCCAGAATTATTTCTTTGTTATCGGGAGCAGTCCACACATGTTCGTAATTTGTTTCAGGTGTTCCCTCATCGTACAAGTCATAATAGCCAGAAGATTCAACAGCGGTAATGGCTGCCTTGGCTGCTTTAGCAGCTTCATTCCAGCGTTCTTTACTATAGTTTCCATATCCTATCAGGTCATTATTTCCACTTAAAGGAAGGTACGGATCGTCGGTATTGAACAAAGGACTCGCCGCATACAGGAGTACTCTGGATTTGAGAGCTAAGGCGGCTATCCTGTTTGCCCGTCCCACCAATATCGAATTCGTATAATAATCCGGTAATATGGAGGCAGCCCGGTCACAATCGACAAGAATGGAGTCTACACAATCGGAAAATGTATTACGGGGTAGTTTACCATCTTCCGACGGATTTATTCTACGGTATATTATAGGCAGTCCACCATATCTATATACTCCTTCCCAGAAGACCAAAGCCCGCATAAAATAGGCTTCGCCTCTGGAACGTTTCTTAAAATCAACGTCTCCCGGATCATCGGGCACTTCGTCAATACGTTCAAGCACGATATTGCATTTTCGTAATGTCTGCCAACGGGTGTTGTGACGGGGGTCTTCATCCCAGTCTATGCTGCTGTTGTTATGATTGTCCACGTTCCACGAGGCATTGCCCTTCCCCCAGTTTGCACCTTGTTCGGCTTCATCACACGCTCCTGCCAGGGTTGAGGTTGCACACAGTTTACGGTCGATCCCGCTACTTCCCATCGAGAACCCCAGCGGCATACCTTCTGCATAGATGCCTGTTATGTATTGTTCTGTCAAAGTCCTGTCGGCAAAGACACCGTCTTCATCCAAATCGACAGAGGGCGGAGCTTCCAGATAGTCACTACACGAAAACATCAATACAGACGACAGAAGTATTGCACATATATATGTTATTCTTTTCATGATTATCAAAAATTTATATTAAGACCAATATTATATACTTTCTGCAACGGATATGTATTGATTTCAACATTTCCACTTCTCGAAGGTGCTTCCGGGTCCAGATCTACCACATCTGTCCACGTGAATAAATTGGAACCGTTGAAATATAATCTTACACTATTCAGGTTAAGCCGTTTGACAAAACCTCCGGTAAATGTATATCCTACTTCGAGGTTTTTCAATCGCAAATAACTGGCATCCCGTATCCAAAGAGTAGAAGGACGATAGTTGTGATCGGTTTCTCCGTTGGGATTCAGAGACAAACGGGGAAAGGTGATCTTTTCTCCTGCCTCATACCGTTCCTGTGTCCAACGTTCTTTTATCAGAGATTTCGCACTCTCTTCTCCTTTCGCGAAAGGCCACATCGACCGTCCGAAATATTTAATGGATACATTGTCGGCTCCCTGAAATAAGATGGAGAAATCAAATCCTTTATATTGCGCTCCGAATGAGAAACCGTAAATAATCTCCGGTACGGGGGTGTATCCTATCGGGACCATGTCGTAATCATCAATCACTCCATCCTGGTTGACGTCTATATACTTGACGTCTCCCGGTTGCAACTGATTCCCGCTCCATGAACTTTTAGGACGGTCTAATGCATTGATTTCTTCCCACGAGTTATAGTATCCGTCAAAAATCAGTCCGAAAAACTGATTCTTTCTTCTTCCGGTAGTCATCTGATAATCATATCTCTTCTGCACTTCATCCATGTAGATGATTTCATTCCTCGCAAATGAATAATTGAAGCGTGCCCAATAATGGAAATCTTGTATATGATGTCTAAAATTAAGGTCCATTTCCCAACCGCGATTTTCCATTTCTCCAAAATTATATGCAGGAAGATTAGCACCTATAATCATGGGGGATGTTGATCTGTTGGCTAATATGTTATTCCGTTTTTCTTTGAATATATCAAATGAAGCAGTCAGACAATTATTGAACAGATTAATATCTACACCGACATTCATCTTTTTCGCCTTTTCCCAAGTCAAATCAGGATTACCGATTTTATTTTCAACAATCATCAGTGAAGTATACGGATTGGAAGCCAAACCGAAATTATACTTGTTCACACCCGAATCGCTCGCTGCTCCATAAGAAGACGGCAGATACAAAAATCGATCACCACCTATCTGATCGTTTCCTACCTCTCCGTAGGACCCTCTCACCTTTAGATATTTAACGATATTGTTTTTCGGAAAAAACTTTTCTTCACTGATGACCCAACCTAATGAAACAGCAGGAAAAAATCCGAACCGTTTGCCTTTGGCAAAATTCTCGGTTCCGTTGTATCCCATATTGAATTCTGCCAAATAACGGGAGGCATATTCATAGGTCAATCGTCCTACCAATCCCTGATAAGCATTAGGTACATAATATTGAAGGGAGGGGGAATAATATTTACTCTGATTATACAGAATAAGTGCTGTCGTTTTATGAAGCCCGAAAGTTCTATTATAATCAATTCCAAACTCCATATATACTTTCCGGTTCTTATCCCATCCGGTACTTACAGACCAGATACTCTCTTCTGATTGGGGGATCAGATAGATGTAATCCGGATCTTCCGCATCACGGCGCGCAAGATAATAAGGAAAGGTTTTCGAATATTTCTTACGGCTGTAATAATAGCTATCATACGCGATACTCCCGTGTACGGACAAACCTTTGGTCAGCAAAGATGATAAATCATAATTCAGACGTAATGTTGTATTGATGTTATTTCTATTATCTTTCTGATAACCGTTGCTTAATAAGGTTTGCCAGGGATTGACGCTTCCCAATCCATCCTGTATGCGGACAATTTTATTGTCCACCAATCCCGGAGAGCTCAAGGGATTGGCAAAAGAAATAGCTTGCCAGATTCCACTGTTACCGGAGCCCGGAGTAATCACTCTGCCTATCTGGGCGGCCATTTGAACAGTTGCCGAAAAGTCCCGCGTTATCTGAAAATCGAAATTAGTTCTGAAGTTATAACGGGTGTTACGGGGATTTACATCATGATCCGAATCTATCTTGGTATGTTTATAGATACCGGTCTGATCGAAATAACTTCCCGATATAAAGTATTTCACACGTTCTGTACCACCCGAAAGGTTGATGTTATGTTGAGTGCGGGTAGAAAACTTTCTAAGAAAATCGTCTATCCAGTTAGTGTTCGGATGCAAAATCGGATCAAAGCCATTTCTGTACAATTCAATATCTTTATCCGTGAATTTCGGTTGGTAGGTAGAACCCGAAACCCGGTAGGTGCTTTGCGTTCCTGCGGCTTTGTTCAGGTGTCC
>ERZ772886.1969-NODE-1969-length-17528-cov-22.389229_pt1 | contig 17528 bp, 13 predicted proteins | sample MGYA00512128_ERZ772886 | MGnify/ENA primary metagenome ERZ772886 (study PRJEB29015, sample SAMEA2737698) | human gut metagenome | biome: human gut; feature: human-associated habitat; material: faeces | place: China | collected 2012 ... | reverse complement strand
TCCGGCAGCGTCAATCCTTTGTCTGCACCATGCCACCACCGGTGACGGCGAGCTGACCGCCGGCAAGCTGCTCAAGCTGCTGGCCGAGAGCGGCAAGAAGATGAGCGAGCTGAACGGCATCTACGCCCAGTATCCGCAGGTGCTGGTGAATGTGACCGCCAACGCCGCCCAGAAAAAAGCCTACAAAGAGGACGAAGTACTGGCCGGTTTCATTGAGAACGAGCAGCAGAAGCTGATGGGCATGGGCCGCGTGCTGGTGCGGGTGTCCGGCACCGAGCCGAAGATCCGCGTGATGGTGGAAGGGCAGGATCTGGACGCCATCCACCGCTGCGCCGACCGCATCGTGGATAAGATCAACAAACGCATTCTGGGACAGTAAAAGAAGGGAGGACGCCATGCGCCCTGCAGATACCTGGAAAGACTATGAACTGCTGGATGCCACCGACGGCAACCGTCTGGAGCGCTGGGGTGAGACCATCCTCATCCGCCCGGACCCGCAGGTGGTGTGGAAAACGCCCAAGCAGAGCCCCCTGTGGGCAAAGGCAGATGCGGTGTACCACCGCTCCAATCAGGGCGGCGGCGAGTGGGAGTACAAGCGCCGTCTGCCCGAAAAGTGGAAGATCAGCTGCGGCGAGGGCGAGGATAAGCTCACCCTCATCGTCAGCCCCACCGGCTTCAAGCACACCGGCGTGTTCCCGGAGCAGGCGGTCAACTGGGCATGGTACCAACAGAAGATCCGCGCCGCGAACCGCCCGGTGAAGGTGCTGAACCTCTTCGGCTACACCGGCGGCGCTACGCTGGCCTGTGCCGCTGCCGGTGCCACCGTCTGCCATGTGGACGCCTCCAAGGGCATCGTGGCATGGGGCAAGGACAACGCCGTGGCAAGCGGCCTGACCGACAAGCCCATCCGCTGGCTGGTGGACGACTGCGCCAAGTTTGTGGCGCGGGAAAAGCGCCGGGGCAACACCTACGATGGCATCATCATGGACCCGCCCAGCTACGGGCGCGGCCCCGGCGGCGAGATCTGGAAGCTGGAGGACTGCATCTACGACCTCATCAGCCAGTGCGAAGAGGTGCTCAGCGATACCCCGCTGTTCTTTGCGGTCAACAGCTACACCACCGGCCTGTCTCCGGCAGTCATGGAGTATATGCTCAAGACCACGCTGGTGCCCCGTTTTGGCGGCAAGACCAGCTGCGATGAGATCGGCCTGCCGGTGTCTGCCACCGGCGGCGTGGTGCCCTGCGGCGCCACCGCGATTTGGGAAGAATAAAAATAAAATACTATCTCAGTCACGGCGACAGCCGTGACTGAGATAGATATATGCTAAGAATGGGGTACAGCCCCTTTCGGAGGGGCGCACCACCAGAAAGAGAAACAAAGCATGAGTGATACGATTTTAACTGCTGAAAATTTGAAGTTCCGCTACGATGCCGAGCAGCCGGTCTACGCGCTGGACGGCGTATCTGCGCAGGTGAAGCGCGGGGAGTTCGTGGCGGTACTGGGTGCAAACGGCTGTGGTAAATCCACGCTGGCGAAGCACTTCAATGCCATTCTGCTGCCCGAGAGCGGCAAGGTGTATGTGGAGGGCATGGACACTGCAGACGAAGAGAAGCTCTACGATATCCGCCAGACCGTGGGCATGGTGTTCCAGAACCCGGACAACCAGATCGTTGCTACCGTGGTGGAAGAGGACGTGGCCTTTGCGCTGGAAAACCTCGGCGTGCCGCAGGACGAGATGCGCCGCCGGGTGGACGACTCCATGAAGATGGCCGGCATCTACGAATACCGCGAGCGCGCACCCCACAACCTTTCCGGCGGTCAGAAGCAGCGGGTGGCCATTGCCGGTGTGGTTGCCATGCGCCCGGACTGCCTGATCTTGGACGAAGCCACCGCCATGCTGGACCCGCGCGGCCGCGAGCAGGTGATGCAGACCATCCACTACCTGAACAGGAACATGGGCATCACGGTGGTGTCCATCACCCACTATATGGAAGAAGCCGCACAGGCCGACCGTGTGCTGGTGATGAGCAAGGGTCATGTGGTGATGGAGGGCACCCCGAAAGAGGTGTTCAGCCAGACCGAAAAGGTGCGCAGTCTGCATCTGGACGTGCCGCAGGCCGCTGAGCTGCGGGACGAGCTGGTGAAGGCCGGCATCCCGATGCCGGAGGGCATCATCGACACCGGTGCCTGCGCACAGGCGCTGTATGAACTGCTGCAGTAAGGGGGGCGGACGAAATGGCAGATATCATTAAGGTAGAACATCTGAGCTACGTCTATAACCCCGGCCTGCCCACCGCAGTGACCGCGCTGGACGACGTGAGCTTTACCGTAGAAGAGGGCGATTTTGTGGGCATCATCGGGGCCACAGGCTCCGGCAAAAGCACCCTCATCACCCACATGAACGGCCTGAACAAGCCCACCAGCGGCAAAATTTATATTGACGGCCGCGATCTGTGGGCAGACCCGGAAAAGATCCGGGATTTCCGCTTTCTCACCGGGCTTGTGTTCCAGTACCCGGAATACCAGCTGTTTGAGGAGACCTGCTACAAGGACATCGCCTTTGGCCCCAAGAACATGGGTCTGGACGAAGCCGAGGTAGACCGCCGCGTCCACGAGGCCGCAGACTTTGTAGGCTTAGACCCGGCGCTTTTGGAGCGCAGCCCCTTTGAGCTGTCCGGCGGTCAGAAGCGCCGGGTGGCGGTGGCCGGTGTGATGGCCATGAAGCCCCGCATCCTTGTGCTGGACGAGCCCGCCGCCGGCCTTGACCCGGAGGGACGGGACGATATCCTTTCCGAGGTGAAGGAGTACCACAAAAAGACCGGTACCACCGTGCTGCTGGTGTCCCACAGCATGGAGGATATTGCCAAGTATGCCAACCGCGTGCTGGTGATGAGCAACAAGAAAATTGCCATGTATGACACGGTGGAAAAGGTCTTTGCCCGTGCCCCGGAGCTGCTGGAGCTGGGGCTGTCGGTGCCGCAGGTGACTAAAATTTTCCTCAAGCTGCGGGAGATGGGGGTGGACGTCCCGGCGGACGTGTACACCATTCCTTACGCGGTCAAGACCCTGCTGGAAGCCAAGCGCCGCCGCGATGCCGGGGAAAGCCTTGTGCTGCCCCGCAGCGCTGCCCGGAAAGGGGGTGCTGTCTGATGCTGCGAGATATCACCATCGGCCAGCACTTCCCGGGCAACAGTCTGGTGCACCGGTTCGACCCCAGACTGAAGCTTGTGCTGACCGTCGCCTATATCGTGCTGCTGTTTGCAGCTTCCAACCCCTTGGGGCTTACTTTGTCCATCCTCTTTCTGGGGGTCATGTACAAGGTGGCAAAAATTCCGGTCAAGATGATCGGCAAAAGTCTGAAGCCCATTCTGCCCATCGTGCTGTTCACGGCGGTGCTGAACCTGTTCTTTGTTTCCGGCGAGGGCGACCCGCTGGTGCATTTCTGGTTTTTGAACATCTACGCCGAGGGCGTGCGCTATGCAGTGCTGATGGCGGTGCGCGTGATGGCGCTCATTGCGGGCACCAGCCTGCTTACCTACACCACCAGCCCCATCGTGCTGACCGATGCCATTGAGCAGCTGCTCAAGCCCTTGGGCAAGCTGCACTTCCCGGTGCACGAGCTGGCCATGATGATGAGCATTGCCCTGCGCTTTATCCCTACCCTTATCGAGGAGACGGATAAGATCATGAACGCGCAGAAGGCGCGCGGCGCGCAGCTGGACACCGGCAAAATGACCGACCGGGTCAAGGCGCTGGTGCCGGTGCTCATCCCGCTGTTCATCTCGGCCTTCCGCCGCGCGGACGAGCTGGCCATGGCCATGGAGTGCCGCTGCTACCACGGCGGCGAGGGCCGCACCCGGTTAAAGCAGCTGAAGTTCACGGCCGAGGATACCCGCTGCGCCGTTATCATCACGGCAGCGCTGCTGGTGATCTGCGCCACCCGCTTCTTTGTGCCGGGGTTGGCGTAATAATTTTTGAAGAGCCCCTGTAGGGGCGGACATGGTTCGCCCGTGGCCGTTCATCCGGTCAAAAACTTTGCGGGCGAGCAATGCCTGCCCCTACTATGTGTTTTGTAAATGTATGACCTACCTTTTATGGATCGCCTATAAAGGCACGAATTACGGCGGATTTCAGGTGCAGCCCAATGCGCCGACCGTCTGCGCCGCTGTGCAGGACGCCATGCAGCGGGTGCTGGGCTGCCGCCCCGATGTAAAGGGCTGCTCCCGCACCGATGCCGGCGTCCATGCGCGGCGTTTCGCGCTCAGCTTCTGCTATACTGGCAAAGTGCCGATGCCGAAAATCGTGCCCGCGCTCAACGCCCACCTGCCGCCGGACATCCGCGCAGTGGACATCCGGTCCGTGCCGGACGGCTTCCACGCGCGTTACGCCGCCCACGCCAAGACCTACCGCTACTACATTTTGAACGCGCGGGTGGATGATCCGTTCACCTACGACACCTGCCACAGGGTAGGGGCCGCGCTCAATCTGGCCGCCATGCAGGCCGCTGCGGCGCAGTTCATAGGCACGCACGATTTTTCCGCCCTCTGCGCGTCCGGGTCCAGCGCCGCCGCCCACGGGGATACCGTGCGGACGATCACGGATTGTACTGTTGTACAGAACGGTGATTTGTTTACAATTTCCGTGACCGCCGACGGTTACCTCTATAATATGGTGCGCATTCTGGCGGGCACGCTCGTGGACGCGGGTCTTGGCAAACGGACGCCGGAGAGCATCCCCGCCCTGCTGGAAAGCGGGGACCGACGCCGGGCCGGGCCGACGCTGCCCGCAAAGGGGCTGTTTTTGGAAAAAGTAGACTATCCCGGGTTGGATGACGTTTAATGGCGTACCGTAGGGAGGGGTCTTGACCCCTCCGCGGAGCCTGACCACCGCCGCTAACGGCCCGGAGGCGTCAAGACGCCTCCCTACAAACCAACCCATACGCACAAATTTTTTCCGGAAAGGAGGGGGGCCCACCTATGAGTAAGGCGGACAGAGATCGGCAGGCATTGCTGCAGCGGCTGGCGCGTGAGCAGAGGCGGGCCCTGAACGCCGCCGCCCGCGACGCAGACCGTGCCCGCACGCCGCGCACCGCTCCCACACCGCGGCGCGATGACAGCCCGCCGTCCCGGACGTCCGAGCAGCCGTCCGCGCAGAGCGCCGCGCGGCTCAAATCCCTGACGCCGCTCTACAAGCAGCGCCAGCAGCGGCGGCTCACCGTCCTGATCGTCATTATCATTGCGCTGGCGCTGGCGCTCACCGTTGTGACCGGCACACTGTCGGCCTCGTTGGCGCTGCTGGGTGATGCCGTGGACAGCGCGTCGCTCTACCTGAACCGCGCCGACGGCGGCTGGCCGACCACTACCGGCATCACCGAGCCGCTGCAAATCGAACCGCTGGCGGACGGCTTCGTCGAGCTGGGCAATGAGGATGTGCTCGTCTACTCGGCCTACGGCTCCAAAATTCTGAGCCTGCAGCCGTCCTACGCGCGGCCCGTGCTGGCTGTGGGCGGCACCCACTTTGTGGTCTACAACCGCGCGGGCAGTGAGCTGACCGTATGCAGCCGCACCCGCACGCTCTACACACAGCGCTTTGACGAGGACATTCTGCTCTGCGCCATGTCAAACAACAACTCGCTGGCCGTCGTGACCGACGCGGACCGTTTTGCCGGCTGGGTACACATCTATGACCCTTCGATGCGGGAGCTGTACAGCTGGCGGATGCCCCAGTCGATGGGCACGCCGATTGCGCTGGACTTTGCCCCCGACAACCGCAGGTTTGCCTCGGGCATGATTGCCGCGCGGGACGGGCAGCTGAACTGCTCGGTCTACTTTATGAGCCTCGACTCCGACACCGAGGGACTGCTTTACACCGCCGACGCGGGCAGCATGCTGCTGCGGCTGGACTGGCAGAGCGAGAACCGCGTCATGGCCGTGTTTGACACCTACATTGCGGTCATCGACCCCCGCACCGCCGCCGAGGTCGCACGCTACGACTACGGCGGGGCCGCGCTGCAAAGCGTTGCACCCGGACGCCGCCAGACCGCGCTGCTTCTGAACGTACACGGCGGCAACAGCCTGGTCACCCTGTCCGAAAGCCTCACCGTTATGTCGGAGATTCCCGCACGGCAGGCGTTTGCGGTCTCGGCCACCGACACCGACATTTATCTGCTCTGCCCCGATGCCGTCGAGTGCTACGGCTATGACGGCGTGCAGAACTGGGTGCAGACCGGCCTGCCGTCCCGCCCGCTGGCGGTCCTGCACGGCAAGCAGACGCTGGTCTTTACCGGCAGTCAGGCGGATGTTTTGGCGAAGCCAGCCGAGTAGTTCCGAAGCCTTCCCCTTCGGGGGAAGGTGGCCCCGCAGGGCCGGATGAGGGGCTGCCTTGCCGCAATAACCAATTTGCGGGCAATAATGGCAAGGTTCACCCTCATCAGTCAGCGGGCGGGGCCGCTGACAGCTTCCCCCTCGGGGGAAGCCTTTCGACCCGCAAGTAATCCAACAGAAAGAAGTACCCATCTATGTCTTTTTCTCCCGCACTTGTCTATGATTTTATTTTTCTGGCCGTATTTTCCTTTGCCGCTGTCAAAAGCTGGCAGAAGGGCTTTCTCGCCGGGCTGACCGAGCTGATCGGCGCGGTGCTGGGCGTCGGCATTGCCTCCTGGGGCAGCCGCACGCTGGCCCCGGAAGTCTACCTTAGCTTTTTCAGCGACTCCGTCTCCACCCGGGTCGAGCAGGCCGTCGCACAGTCGGGCGGCGATATTGCCGCTGCGGTGCAGGGGTTGGACTTTCTGCCGGAATCCATCCGTGCCGCGCTGGCCGCGGGTCTGCAGACTGCCGGGGACCAGCTGCCCGAAAAGATCAACGCCCTGCTGGAGCCGCTTTTCCTGCCGCTGGTGCAAGCGTTGCTGTTTGTGCTGCTCTGCATGATCGTGCGCTGGGTGTTCGCCCTGCTGGTGCGGCTGCTGCGCGGCGTCAATCTTATCCCGCTGGTGGGCGGCGCCAACCGGCTGCTGGGTCTGGTGCTGGGCCTTGTGACCGGCGCGTTCGACTGCTGGCTGCTGGCGCTGCTGCTCTGGTTCGCCGCCAGCATCACCACCGGCCAGATCGACTGGCTGACCACCGGCGTTTTGCAGCGCAGCGTCGGGTACAGCCTTTTTGGTGCGTTCAACCCGTTTTTGCTCCATTATTAAACAAATTCTGAACAAGCCCCGCCAAAACTTGCAATTTGGCAGGGTTTGTTTAATAATAGTAGTGTAGCTGCGGTGCGGCGGGCAGGGGACTGCCCGCCCTACGTAGGGCGGATTTCCTATCCGCCCGCCGGGCGTCGAGAACGCCGCCCCCTACAACAATTTATCGCAATCCCATGTGCCTCTTATCGGGCACTTTTCATAGAGGTGAAGTAAATGCTTTGTGTTAAATGCCAAAAACGCCCCGCTGTCGTGTTTGTGCAGCGGCTTGAAAACGGCAAGACCGTGCAGGAGGGCTACTGCCTGACCTGCGCCCGTGCCATGCACATCCAGCCTGTGGATGATCTGATGAAACAGTTCGGTATGTCCGACCAGGATCTGGAAAACATGGAGGAGCGGATGTCCAGTTTTTTGCAGGAGGCCTCCGACTCCGGCATGCTGGCCCCCATGATAAACGGCGACGACACCGACGCCGGTGACGAGCCCGCCCCGCAGGACGATTTTGTCCCGGGCGGCAGCCCCGTGTTCCCGTTTGGCTTTGGTGCGCGCCAGAATAAGGACGACGCCAAGCCCAAAAACGGCAAGAAGGAAAAGGCTCCCCGCCGCAAGTTCCTTGAGACCTACTGCGAGAACCTGACCCAGAAGGCCCGCGACGGCAAGACGGACCGCATCATTGGCCGTGACCGCGAAATTTACCGCACGATCCAGATTTTGTGCCGCCGCCAGAAGAACAACCCCTGCCTGATCGGCGAGGCCGGTGTCGGCAAGACTGCGATTGCCGAGGGTATTGCCCAGCGCATTGCCGAGGGCAAGGTCCCCGCGCGTCTGCAGGACAAGGAAATTTACCTGCTCGACATGACGTCCCTCGTCGCAGGCACCCAGTTCCGCGGCCAGTTTGAGCAGCGTGTCAAGGGCCTCATCAGCGAGGTCAAGGCTGCGGGCAACATCATCCTGTTTATTGATGAGATTCACTCCATCGTCGGCGCGGGCGACTCCGACGGCTCTATGAACGCCGCCAACATCATGAAGCCCGCGCTGTCCCGCGGGCAGATGCAGGTCATCGGCGCAACGACGTTTGCCGAGTATCGCAAGTATATTGAGAAGGATTCCGCGTTGGAGCGCCGTTTCCAGCCCGTCAAGGTCGAGGAACCGTCGCTGCTGGACACCATCGAGGTCATCAAGGGCATCCGCGTCTACTATGAAAAGCACCACTGCGTCCGTGTGTCCGACCCCATCGTGACGAGCATCGTCAAGCTGTCGGAACGCTACATCACGGACCGTTTCCTGCCGGACAAGGCCATTGACCTGCTGGATGAATCCTGCGCCTGCTGCAACCTGCGCCATCCTGAAATTACAGAGCTCATGGAGACCCAGCGCACCGTGGCCGATTTGGAGACCCGCGAGCACGAACTGGAGAACCCCGAGCCGCAGAACGGCCAGGACGCTGCCATCGACTACGAGGCACTGGCCGCGGTCAAGACCGATCTGGCGAAGCAGCGCGAAAAGCTGCCCGCCCTGCAGCTGAAGGTCGCGGAAATTGAAGTGACCATGGACGACGTCGCACAGGTCATTGAGCTTTGGACCGGTGTGCCTGCTGTGAAGATCAAAGAGACCGAGTATGGCCGCCTGCAGGGGCTGGAGGATGCCCTCAAGGCGCACATCATCGGCCAGGACGAGGCTGTCCACGCCGTGGCCGGGGCCATCAAGCGCGCCCGCGCCGACCTGTCTGGCCGTCACCGCCCGGCCAGCTTTATCTTCGTCGGCCCCACCGGCGTCGGCAAGACCGAGCTGGTCAAGCAGCTGGCCAGCCAGCTGTTCGACACCGTTGACCCGCTCATCTCCATCGACATGAGCGAGTACATGGAAAAGTACGCGGTGTCCCGCCTCATCGGCTCGCCCCCGGGCTATGTCGGCTACGACGAGGCCGGGCAGCTGACCGAGAAGGTCCGCCGCCATCCCTACAGCGTCGTGCTGTTTGACGAGATCGAAAAAGCACATCCTGACGTTATGAATATCCTGCTGCAGATTCTGGACGAGGGCAAGATCAACGACGCGCAGGGCCGCACGGTGGACTTCTCGAACACGGTCATCTGCATGACCTCCAACGCGGGCTCCACCGACCAGAGCGGCGCGACGGGCTTCGGCAAAAAGGCCGAGGTCGCCAGCGCGGACCGCAGCATGAAGGCGCTGCAGGAGTTCCTGCGCCCCGAGTTCATCGGCCGTGTGGACGAGATCATTACGTTCAAGCCGCTGAGCGAGGAAGACCTTGAGAAGATCGCCGCGCTCATGCTCGACGAGTATAAGCCCGGTCTGGCCGCGCACGGCATCACACTGCACTACACGCAGCCCGCGCTGGCGGACATCGTAGCCGAAAGCTCCACCAAATACGGTGCGCGTGAGCTGCGCCGCACGATCCGCAAGACCATTGAGGATCCCGTCTCCGACGCGCTCGTCGATGGTCGCCTGGATGGCCGCGAGGTCACGCTGGAGCTGGCCGACCACGACGGCAGGGCCGTGCTGGAAATTTAAGGGGCGCACCATGTACAGAAAACTGGCTGCCCTGGTGCTGGCCGCGGCGCTGCTGTGCAGCTGCTCGGCCCGCGTCACGGTACAGCGTTATCCCGCAGAGCTGCCCCGGGCCGAAAGCCCCGCCGCCACCCCGACGCCGGAGCCTGTGCCCACCTTTACCGAGGAGCAGAAGGCCTACGGCAGCGCCGCACTGCTGACCGATGCCACCGTGCTCGTCAACGTGTTTTTGAACGACGCCGCCCACGGGCATACCTGGGATGCCGAGAGCCGCGCTGCCGCCGTGCAGCGCACCCAGCTGGCCATAGACTGGATCACCGAGCAGGCCGCGGGCTACGAGGCCGCGGTGAATCTGATCTGTGATCGCAGCGCGGACGGCAGCGATTCAACGCTGACACGCAGTTATCTTGTGCAGTCTGCCATGCAGGGCGGCGAAAATTCCGAGGAAAGCTCCGCTTTTCTCGACGAGATGGATACGCTGTGCGCGTCGCTGGCCGCCGACAGCCGTCTGGCTGCCTACGGGGCCCGGCACATCGCGTTTTTGTTCTTCCTGCCCATCAGCGGGACATCCTTCACGATGGCTCACTACGCCGACGACGGCGACAGCTTTTATTATGAATACAGCTGCCTGTACAAAACCGACGCCTACACCGACGGCGAGGCGGAATCCCCGGCGACCTACGCCCACGAGATTCTGCATCTGTTCGGCGCGCCCGACCTGTATGAGGGCAGCAGCGACCCCTACGTCGACGAGGCACTTGTCAGCTATGTGGCCGACACCTACCCCGGCGATATTATGCTGAGCACCTATGAGGACGACGGCTCAAGCCGGTTTGACGCCATCACAAAGGAGATCAGTCCGCTGACGGCCTACTGTCTGGGGCTGGCCGACACCTGCCCCGAGCTTGCGCAGTTCCCCATGCTGGCCGACATGACCCCCGGCGTTTTCTCTTACGGAGCCGACGGGGAAGCGGGGAGCGCGGAGGCCGGCGAGAGCTGGCCGGGTGCGGTGGCGGTGTAAATTGTTGTAGGGGAGGGATTTATCTTTCCCGGGAGCTTTGCGCCAGCCGCCCAGTGCACGGGAGGCATAAATGCCTCCCCTACAAGCTACAGCAAGTTTGCGCCAGGTTTTGTAGGGGGCGGCGTCCTCGACGCCCCGCGGAGGGGTCAAGACCCCTCCCTACACGCCTTCGGGCACTCGCCCCAGAAGGGAGGTCACACCCATGCTGAACGATACCTTTCCGCTGCGGGTCGAAGCGATCCCGGCGGCACATGCGTCGGAGTGGCGCGCGGACGACTCATTCCCGCCCAGCGAGACGCAGGCCTGGCAGCTGATCTTTGTGCGCAGCGGCACCATTGAGGAACGCTGCGATGCCCGCCACGTGCTGCTGCGGGCGGGCGGACTGCTGTTCCACCAGCCGGGGGAGGTCTTTGCTATGACCACCGTCGGCGAGGTCCCGCCCGAGACGCTGCGCATCGACTTTTACTGCACCGGCGCGGCCATGGACCGTTTCCGCGGCGCGATGCTGCACACGGAGCCTGCCGAGCAGCATGACCTGAACTGGCTGGCAAATGCTGCCAACGAGCTGTTCGACGCCGCCCCCGTGCCGGGCGGACGGCCTGTCTTAAAGGAGGAGCTGCCCTTCGGCGCGATGCAGCAGTTCATCATCCATCTGGAAAATCTGCTGATTTTGCTGGCCCGCCGCTGCCGCCGTACCAAGCGCCCCGTGGCCCGCGTCCGGCGGGAGCGCCGCCAGAACGCGCTGGTCGAGGACGCCCGCGCCTATTTTGCCGAAAATCTTGCGCATGAACTGAAGATCGACGACATCTGCACGGCGCTGGGCTGCACGCGGCCCCAGCTGCAGCAGGCGTTCCGCGCGCGGCTCCACCGCACGGCCATGGAGGAATTTTCCGCCATGCGCATCGAGTACGCGGCCCAGCTGCTGGCCCGCGGGGCATCCCCCGGCGAGGTCGCCGCGCAGATGGGCTACTGCTCCGGCGCGTATTTCAGCCAGAAATTCCGCGCTGCCACGGGGCACACGCCGTCCGCCTACCGCCGCATTCAGCAGGGGCTGCCCGCCCGGCGGCAAAACAGGCAACAAAAAGGCAAATCAGAATCAAAAACTCCTATTGCAGAAACTCCGCAGAAAGAGTAGAATACAAGCAAAGAGAGGCGAGCCGCCCGGTTCGCACGCAACAATATCATATAACATAAGGAGACGACTGTTATGGCAATTCTGGTTAGCGGTGGCGCCGGCTACATCGGCAGCCACACCTGTGTGGAACTTCTGGCCGCAGGGTACGACATCGTTGTAGCCGATAACTACTACAACTCCTGCCCCGAGGCCCTGGCCCGCGTCAAGAAGATCGCCGGCAAGGACTTCCGTTTTGTCGAGGCCGACATGACCGACAAGGACGCCGTGGAGAAGATCTTTGCCGAGAACGAGGACATTGACTGTGTCATCCAGTTCGCCGCCTACAAGGCCGTCGGCGAGAGCGTTTCCAAGCCCATCGAGTACTACTCCAACAATCTGGCCTGCACGCTGAACATTCTGGATGTCATGCGCCGCCACAACTGCCACAACATCATCTTCTCCTCCTCCGCCACGGTCTACGGCGACCCCGCCAGCGTGCCCATCCGCGAGGATTTCCCCGTCGGCGGCACCACGAACCCCTACGGCACCACGAAGGTGTTCACCGAGCGCATCCTGACCGACTGCTGCCACGCCGATCCCGAACTGAACGTTGCGCTGCTGCGTTACTTCAACCCCATCGGTGCGCATCCGTCCGGCCTGATCGGCGAGGACCCCAACGGCATCCCCAACAACCTCGTGCCCTACATCGCCAAGGTCGCTGTCGGCAAGCTGGAGAAGGTCCACGTCTTTGGCAATGACTACCCGACCCCCGACGGCACCGGCGTGCGCGACTACATCCATGTTGTCGACCTGGCCCGCGGCCATGTTGCTGCCATCAAAAAGCTGGAGCAGAAGCCCGGCCTGTTCATCTGCAACCTGGGCACCGGCCACGGCTACAGCGTGCTGGACGTCATCAACGCCTTCAGCAAGGCCTGCGGCAAGGAGATCCCCTATGTCATCGACCCGCGCCGCCCCGGCGACATCGCCGAGTGCTGGTGCGATCCCTCCAAGGCCAAGCGTGAGCTCGGCTGGGAGGCCCAGTACGGCATTGAGGAAATGTGCGCCCACAGCTGGAACTGGCAGAGCCACAACCCGGATGGGTATAAGACTGCGAAATAAAGCTGCATAAAGTTAAGAATGCCCGATGCGGTGACGAGCCGTATCGGGCATTTGTTTTGTATGCCTTCCTCCTCGGGGGAAGGTGGCCGAGGCCCCGACCGAGGCCGGATGAGGGACGGGTCTGCCACAGCTGCCCGTAAACGGGTTGCAATGGCAAGGTTGTCCCTCATCAGTCAGCGGGCGGAGTCGCTGACAGCTTCCCCCAAGGGGGAAGCCTTTCTTTTACACATACATCTCCTGACTTCTCGGCGGGAGCTTGGGTACGGCGGGCAGGGGTGCGGCGGCGGTGCGCCAGGCCGCGGGGGAGAGGCCCACCTCCCGCTTAAAGACGCGGCACAGATAATTGGCCCCGGAAAACCCCGTCAGGCCCGCGATCATGTCCAGATTGTACTCATCGGTCAGCAGCAGCGTCTTGACTGCCTCGATGCGCACATTCGTCATGTACTTGCCCGGCGGCACCCCCATCTCCTGCTTAAAGACGCGCACCAGATGGCTTTTTGTCACGCCGAGCTGCTCGCTCAGCTCCTCGACGCCGTAGAGCGCCATATAATTCTGGCGGATGGCCGCCACGGCCTCGGCCACAAGCGGCGGCAGGGGACGGGCAGTCTCGTCGGCCTTGGCTACGGCGCAGAGCAGCGCGTAGGCCATGGGGGCCGTCTGCGCGCCGCACAGCTGTGCGATCAGCTCCGCCGCGCCGGGGCAGGCAGCGCCGTCCGCCCAGCGCGCCGCCCCCAGTTGCAACAGGTAGGCGTCCGTGCAGTGGCCGGTCAGCCGCACGGCCAGCAGGTGGCAGTCGCTCTGCGGCGTCAGCACCAGGGGGGCAGGGCCCAGCAGAATATCGCCGCTTTGGCCCGGGCGGTCAACGCCGTCCAACAGGCACGCCCCGCGGGAAAGCACCCCCACCCACAGGCCGTCTCCGGCCAGAGCCAGCGGCGCTGTGCCGTCCAATTCCGCCGTTTCGGCAGCGGTGCAGTAAATTTCCGGGTCAAATATCAATTTCGACACCTCTATATCAATAAAATGCTATTTTCAAATAGATTATAACCTGTTATTATAATCATGTCAACAGAAACAGCCCCCTCTACACGGGCTGAAACCACTGAATACATTTGGAGGATGAGCATTATGGCTTCCATTAGCTGCCGTCACGTTAAGAAAGTTTACCCCGGCAATGTTACTGCCGTTCCCGATTTCAACCTGGAAATCGCGGATAAGGAATTTATCGTTTTCGTCGGTCCTTCCGGCTGCGGTAAGTCCACCACCCTGCGTATGATCGCCGGTCTGGAGGAGATCTCCGGCGGCGAGATGTACATCGGTGACCGTCTGATCAACGACGTTCCCCCGAAGGACCGCGACATCGCGATGGTCTTCCAGAACTACGCTCTGTACCCGCACATGACCGTTTACAAGAACATGGCCTTCGGTCTGGAGCTGCGCAAGATGCCCAAGGACGAGATCGACAAGCGCGTCCGTGAGGCTGCCAAGATCCTGGAGATCGAGCACCTGCTTGACCGTAAGCCGAAGGCTCTGTCCGGTGGTCAGCGTCAGCGTGTTGCCCTGGGCCGTGCAATGGTCCGTAACCCGGCGGTCTTCCTGCTCGACGAGCCTCTGTCCAACCTGGATGCCAAGCTGCGTACCAGCATGCGTACCGAGATCATCAAGCTGCACAAGAAGCTGGCTACCACCTTCATCTATGTTACCCATGACCAGACCGAAGCTATGACCATGGGCGACCGCATCGTTGTTATGCGTGATGGCGTCATCCAGCAGGTCGATACTCCGCAGAACCTGTACGATTACCCCTGCAACATCTTCGTTGCCGGCTTCATCGGCAGCCCCCAGATGAACTTCCTGGACGGCACCCTGCAGAAGAATGGCGATACCTATGTCGTCGATCTGGACGGCACCGTGATCCCCCTGCCGCAGGAAAAGACCGCCGATGGCAAACTGGCCGCTTACGTTGGCAAGAGCCTGAAGGTTGGTATCCGTCCTGAGGATATGAAGGATGACGAAGAGTTCCTGGAGAAGCATCCTTCCAGCCATATCGATACTGAGGTTGAAGTTTCCGAGCTGATGGGCGCTGAGATCTATCTGTACCTGACCTACAAGGGCCAGAACCTGATGGCTCGCGTTGCCCCGACCTCCAAGTCCCGCCGCGGCGACAAGGTCACCATGGCTATGGATACGCATAAGATCCACCTGTTCGATCCTGAGACCGAGCTGACCCTGCTGAACTAATCAACAGTAATTTGAACTTTTTAGGCGGCTCCGCTCTTGTGCGGAGCCGCCTTTTATTAAGGCAAAAGCGCAAACAATTGCGCAAGCGCTGCACAGAGGCAGTGCAGCGGGTGTAAGAGCAAATGGGCAGGGGAAAGCCCTGCCGAGGGGTGTGCCTGAAAACAAAGAGAATGGCGGTTGTGTTTGTAAAAACAGGCTGTATTTTCGGCTTTTCGGGCTCGCCCCAGAATAGGATGTTTGAAACAAAGGGGGACAGCCGACCGATGCAGATCACAGATCTACTGGTGCCGGAACGCGTTGCACTGAATGTGCAGGTGACGGATAAGGCCATGGCCATCCACGCAATGGTGGGCATGCTGGACCGCACCGGATGCCTGCGGGATGCAGTCGAATACGAAAAAAATGTGCTGGAACGGGAAGCCCAGGGCACGACCGGCGTTGGCGGCGGGGTGGCCATTCCCCACGGCAAAAGCAACGCGGTGCTGGTGCCCGCGCTGGCGGCAGTAACGCTGCGGGAGGCGGTCGACTACCAGGCACTGGATGGTGCCCCGGTACGGCTGCTGTTTTTGATCGCAGCTCCGGATGGTGCAAACGACCTGCATATCCAGGTGTTGGCGCGGCTGGCTCAGCTGCTGATGGAACCGCTGTTCTGTGAGGAATTGAAGCAAGCAGCAACCCCGGAAGAATTTCTGGCGGTGATCGCTAAGCGGGAACAGGGCGAGACCGCCCGCGAGGCCCGCGCTGAGGCAGTGGCCGAAGCTGCGCTGACCGAACCGCGGCTTGCCCCCCGCGTGCTGGCTGTAACGGCATGCCCCACCGGCATTGCCCACACCTATATGGCGGCCGAAGCGCTGGAAGCCGAAGCGGCAGAAATGCATATTGCCATCAAAGTGGAAACCAACGGTGCAGACGGGGTGAAAAACCACCTGACCGAACAGGAAATTGAAAACGCAGAGTGCATCATTGTGGCGGCGGATAAAGCCGTGGAGACCGCCCGCTTTGCGGGCAAACCGGTGCTTCGCGTGCCGGTTTCCCAGGCGTTGAAAGACCCGGAAATGTTGCTGCACCGCGCGCTGTCCGGCACAGCTCCGCTGGAACCGGAGGATGAAAGTGTGCCGGGCATGGGGTGCAACCGTAAAGCAGGCAGCGCAAAAGATGGTGCTGCCGCCCCGCAGGAATTTGGGCGCAAGTTTTACACCGACCTGATGAACGGCGTTTCCCACATGATTCCCTTTATCACCGGTGGCGGTATATTGATTGCGTTAAGCTACTTTTTGGACCGCGGTAATGCGGGCGCAGAAATGTTCGGGCGGGGAACGTCCCTTGCCATGCTGGTGCGCACGATTGGTAATACCTCATTTAATCTGATGTACGTTGTGCTGGCCGGGTTCATTGCCATGTCGGTGGGGGATCTGCCCGCATTGGTGGCCGGTATGGCGGGCGGTATGCTGGCCATCCAGGGAACCTCGCTGGCACCGCAGGCGGAATGGGTGTCCTCCGGCTTTTGGGGCGCTATGATTGCGGGCTTTGCGGCAGGCTTTGTGGTAAAACTGCTGCGGACGGCATTCAAGCGGCTGCCATCGGCATTGGCGCATATCAAAACAGTACTGCTATATCCGGTGGCCAGCCTGGCTGTGGTCGGCTTTATGATGGTATTCCTCGTCAATGCGCCGCTTGGACGGTTTAATACCTGGATATACCAGCTGTTGGCCAGTATGCAGGGCGGCAGCCGCGTGGTGATGGCCGCGGTGCTGGGGGCTTTGATGGCCGTTGACTTTGGCGGGCCGATCAATAAAGCGGCGTATCTGTTTGGCACGGTTGCCCTGGCCGGCGGCCAGGAAGAATTTATGGCTGCCGTTATGGCGGGCGGCATGGTGCCGCCGCTGGGCGTTGCTCTGGCGGGAACCCTGTTCCCGGATCGTTTTACCACCAAAGAACGCCACACCGCGATGACGGATTACCTGATGGGGGCCTGCTTTATCACCGAGGGGGTCGTCCCCTTTGTGCTGCGGGATCCGCTGCATGTCATTCCCTCCTGCATGGTGGGTGCATCCCTGGCGGCGGCGCTGTCCATGCTGTTTGGTTGTGCCGTACCGGCCCCGCACGGCGGCATGTTCTTGCTGCCGCTGAACCCGCATCCGTTCCGGTATCTGCTTGCCTTACTGATGGGCAGCCTGTTGACGGCGGTGACCCTTGCGGTTTTACGCAGAAAATACCCGCCTAAGGATGAGGAACAGCCAACAAATTGACCTGATGATTTAGGGCAATACCGCACAATTCTAAGTGCCGATACGGCGAGCGAGGTGCGGCAGATGCCAAGCCA
>ERZ772886.1966-NODE-1966-length-17564-cov-4.505283_pt1 | contig 17564 bp, 17 predicted proteins | sample MGYA00512128_ERZ772886 | MGnify/ENA primary metagenome ERZ772886 (study PRJEB29015, sample SAMEA2737698) | human gut metagenome | biome: human gut; feature: human-associated habitat; material: faeces | place: China | collected 2012 ... | reverse complement strand
TGCACAACGTGATCGACACCGCGTTGACCGCGTACGAGGAACAGGTCGAACCACTTCTCGAGAAGTAAGATTCTACGCATAAAAATAAGGCTGCACAGAGGTTTCCTGTGCAGCCTTATTTTTCCCGATTCCTATGGGACCTGTGTAAAATCCAAGCCCTCAAGGTAATTCTTGCCCACGGTCTGGTCATATTGAATCAGCTTGTAATCTTCGAGTAGTTTCTTTGCCCTAGTGCTTAAAGCTGTGGCTTTGATGTTGTTGCCAGCATAATCCAAGTACGTCGCCTTGCCTTGCCCGATACCGCCGTTGGTACCAATCACACGACTCATTGCAGGAACTTCTTGTTGCAATTCCGTAAGCATTGCAAGATACGGCGATACCTTGGCGTTCATGTGTTCCGCAGCCAGCGGCATGAAATAGTTGGATGACGTGTATGCGGTAGTTATGGGATTGACCTTCGTGTCATGAGAAGGCGAAGCGGAATTTGACCAAATGAAATAATCCGTTTCATGTAAAACAGTTTTATTGTTCTTATCCATATCTGCCGTGTCGTAGATACCGGGCAGATGATCTCCATAGAAAATAACGGTGATTGGCTTGTCTATTTGGTCGAGCTGATTAAGAAAATCCGCCGTTTCCTGGTCGGTCCAGTTAATGCCTTTGGTGTAAGTGTTGATATTCCAACGCTCTCCATCAGATAAATCTTCTGAAATATTGGCATCTGAAAACTCGTTATTGTCATAGTAATCGCCATAGGGCATATGGTTCTGCATGGTGACGAGCTGCAGGAACTGCGAGGACTTCCAATTTTGTTGCTTGTCGATCAGGTTAAGAATACTCTGATACGCTTCGCTGTCACTCACATAAGGCGAACGATCGATACAACCGGTATGTTCCAGAGGGATCTTGCTATCAAGCGTGTATAGGTATGAGAAACCAAATTTTTTATAATTAATGTTTCTCAGATACATGCTTTGCTGGAACGGATGCACTGCAGTGGAAGCATTCTTCCCGTACTTTTCCATCCAAATCTGGTTGAAGGAGTAGGGATTATTCTGGTTCGGCACCAATTGCTGATATGGCACAATCAAAGAATCATTGAAATTCGCAAGATTCAAACCAGTCAAAGCCTGGTATTCAATATTCGCTGTACCACCGCCATAACCGGGAGACAACATAAGTCCGGAAGTGGTCGTGTTTTTGACATTGCGAATATTCGGTATTGGATCAAGAGTGAAGGAAACACCCGGAACTCGAGTGGGGTCGGAGAAGGTTTCGGACAGAATCATGATGACGGTATTATCCGTAAGCTTATTCGGCCGAGTCTGGTTGATGGCTTGCGCCTCTTTCGCATATTTCTTAGCGAGAGATTCCATGGTTTTTTGACTGTAATTGTCGGGCTTATCCATAGCCTTGACCTTTGACAGGCTAAGGAATGTGGTGGCCGGATTATTGGCTCGAGCGTCACCTATGGCATTCCATAATTGGGGTTCATATCCATTATCTTTAGCCCATTTGTAGGTGCCTGAGCCGGGCGTGCCTAAACCTATGACATAAGTGCTCAATAGTACAACGCTGAGTATTGCTGCGAGTATGCGGAAGACATTGCCAATGATGTTTTTGATGTTGGCAATGGGATGTCTCCATGAGCAGTAAATGAAACGTCTGCGGCCGTCCAGAACAAAAAGGGCGAAGATGATAATTGCGAACCAAATTACGAAAGTAATTGCGCCATTAACGAACGTTTGGCTGGATTTCGGTACGAATGACATGATGCTGCCGGTGTCACCGCCGGAAATGAATGTCAAATCAGCGGGAATGATCGGTTCATTTCGCAGCTGGACTTTGATGCTGTTGGCGACTCCAAAAACCGTAAGGGCAACGCCAAAAACAAGAGTGGCAATCCAGAATCGGTTCGTTACAAAAATTAACGCAAGATAGATTAAAGACAATCCTATAAAACTGACGAGACAGACGCTTTTCTGCTCAAGCCACATTTGACTGATGAATCTGGTGACTTGTCCGCCAACGCTTTGAAGGACTTTCGTCGTTTCGTCAATTTCAGTGCCCTTTTCATATTCGGGCTCGGAATACATTCCCCATTGAAGGAAAATGACTTCCGCTGAAGTGAGCAGGAAGAACACAATGGTGTAGAAGGCGTATGAGAACTTCATACGTTTCTTCCAGAGTGCATATACTTTCTTGAAGAATTTGATGATGAGCTGTACGGCTTTGAAGTTAACGAAGGTATGCCATGCGGTTTTTACTGCTGTGGCAGTTGTGCGGATGGCGTGGCCGGTGACGTTGACAGCTTTTGCGACTGCGTGCCCTGTTGCGGATAGCGCTTTTGCTGTGGTGTGTGCTGCTTGCTTACAGACTTTAACAGCCTGCATCAGAGGATGTTTGTCAGTTTGCGTGAGCTGAATTTCAGCAGATAGGGGGGCTGGATGGGTACTGTTGTTCGCAGCTTCGTTAATGGACTTGTCGTCAGTCGTTTTTGGCAGATGGGGCGCATCGACTTTGGGAATGAAAACGCTTGTGTTATCGGAGATGGCGTGAATTGCTGATTTCTGCGTATACAGTTTTGAACCGTGGTGACCTGAAAGGGCGGATGGGGCGCAAGCGTTGCTGTCTTCGTCATTCGCAAGAGGGCGATACGTTCCGCCCGCAATCGGCTGCTTAGTAAGTTTTACGTATGAAGGTGCATAAGCATGACGGTCAGGCGAGAAAATAGGCATCGTCGCATCCTTCAACAAGATAGCCCCTTGTAATTAGGGGCTCTGTACAATTAAACCGGGTACATTTTAGTGTTCAGCTGTGGACGAACGAGTGTCTCGTAGATATTTCCGGTCAGTCTTCCAAATCTGCCATATATAAGCCAGTTTGTGGAATCGCTTTATGGCTATGCAATCCTGCCGGTACTCTGAAATTGTGAGTAGTGAGATTTTCAAGCCGCGCAATATCATCGTGACCGGCGGCTGCGGGTTTATCGGAGCCAATTTCGTGCGCTATGTGGCACGTAACCATCCTGACGTGCGCATAACCGTGCTCGATAAACTGACCTATGCCGGAAATCCGCAGAATATCGCCGGTCTTCCGCAATCGCAAGTCAAACTTGTGCAAGGTGATATTTGCGATGTTGCGTTACTGGAACGTATCGTGCCTGGTCATGACGCGATCGTGCATTTCGCGGCCGAATCGCACAACGACAATTCCATCGCCAATCCTGAACCTTTCATCACAACAAACGTGGAAGGCACGTTCCATTTGCTTGAAGCCGCCCGTAAGCATGACGTGCGATTCCACCACATCAGCACCGACGAAGTGTACGGCGACCTCGCGCTCGACGATCCATGCAAATTCACTGAAAACTCGCCGTACCGCCCGTCAAGCCCGTACAGCGCGTCGAAAGCCGCGTCCGACCATCTGGTGCGCGCGTGGACGCGCACATACGGCCTGCGCGCCACCATTTCCAACTGTTCCAATAATTACGGGCCATACCAGCATGTGGAAAAATTCATTCCACGACAGATCACATCCATTCTGGAAGGCGCGCGGCCGAAACTGTACGGCACCGGCGAGAACGTGCGCGACTGGATTCATACGGAAGACCACTCTTCGGCGGTATGGGCGATTCTGACGCGCGGTCGCATCGGCGAAACGTATCTGATCGGCGCGGACGGCGAAATGAGCAACATTGCCGTAATGCGTATGATTCTGCGACTTATGGGGTGTGTCGAAGATGCGTTCGACTGGGTGCGTGACCGTCCTGGGCATGATCGACGTTACGCGATCGATTCCAATAAGCTGCGTACCGAACTCGGCTGGCGGCCCGTGCACACCGATTTCGAAGCCGGTTTGCAAGCGACCATCGCTTGGTATGCTGCCAACCGCGCCTGGTGGGAGCCCGCCAAAGCCGCCACCGAAGCCCGCTACCGCGCCCAAGGCCAGTAAAGCGCGTCGGACGGGAGCGTTTGTGACGGTGCGTCATGGTGAATGCAACGCAGCCTGGCAATTGGGTTCGGTAAGTGGCGATTGAGGAATAACGTGTTGCAAGTAGCTGACTTCGTCAGGAAATGCCTGCGAGAGCCGGATGTACGTTCTGGCCTAATGACCCAGCTGTGAATCCAAGTCTCCCAAATCTGCCGTATATAAGCCAGATACGGTGCGAAAGTATATTTAATGGGACGTGAACGGCCAACATCACCATGATTGATGGCGGCCGTTTGCATATCCACACAGGGCTTTGATGTCTCAGCTGTCCAGAGCGAAGGTGATGGAATCCCGTCCTAGAACCGCCGCGTACAGCACTCCGCCGAGCACGGCGGGAACGAGCGTGCTCGTCTGGTTCACTACGTTCACCACGGCCATCGCGCGACGCATCACATCCTCTCCATGGGAGCGGAACATCTGCGGCAGCGCCGCCTCCTCGGGCCTTTGTCATGACATTGTTCTGCAAGGACTGGCTGCTGCAGCAGCATAATGTGTGTTTTATTATTCGGCCTTGGCGGCTTGCTGGTCAATCCAATTGTTGACGTCGGTGACCACCTCGTCAAGGGTTGCTTTGGCGGCTTTGTAGTATTTGGAATCTACAGGTTGACGATTTCCGCTCCGAATGGCCAGAGCGCAAGCTTGGCCATCTTGAATGATTGCAATCCGAACGGAATACCGATAATGGTGATGCAGTTGAGCATGCCGGCTCCCAGATAGCCGAGCGCCATCCACCAGCCGACCAGCACCACCCACAGGATGTTGGCCAAGGCAGAGCCGACTCCGCCGCCGTATTGCACGGTTGCGCCAAACGGCGTCAGGGTGAGTCCCGCCATCTTGAACGCTTGAATGCCGAGCGGGATGCCGATGATGGAGATGCACAGAATTAGTCCCACCACTGCCCATCCGATTGCGATGGCCAACCCACCAAGAATGATCCACAGGATATTGCCGAGAACTCGCATGATTTGCCCCTTTCCAATTCCGGTCGATGCCTCGCATGTTCAGCTTCACTATTTTTCCAGACAGCATGACGGAAACACGAGACGTAACCCTTAGCTCGCCCCTGATTCATTCTCGGACCGCTATTCAGGCGGATCGTATGCGGTAAGCCCAACCCTTTTGTGAAGATTTTGTGTATTGTCGGGCATACGTGGTTTTCACCGTCGATTTGACTGATGATAGGCTTTTCGATGTCTGCCGTATGAAGACCCATCAAGGAGATGCCATGAACCTGTATCGCTACGCGATGTTCATCGCACGCGCCTGCTGTGGGTCGTTCGTCGGCAATGTTCTGTTTGCCAATCCACAAATGGCCCTATTCTCGATGCTGGTGTAGCGGGGACACGCCTTATGTCGGGATGTACCGATGGCCCATCCGCAGTCGACATCGCATGAATCGCTCACCATAGCCATCAACTTACGCAAAGCCGCGAATCGTTTGCCGTATATGAATGCGGAACGGATGGCGGCTTTTCCTTTACCCCGGACTCATCGGTGTCCCCGCGTCTTGACACAAGTATGGGGCCGGATCGCCCATACATGCCGTTACCAACAGAAGGAAAATGCTGTGACCTCACAGAGGACCGCGGAATTCGGGTCCGCCGCCAGTTCCGTAAAGCCTATTGATTCGCACGCCCGATTCATCGTCGTGGGCGTGATCGTCGTCGGCTCGTTCATCGCGCTGCTCAACCAGACCGTCATGTCACCGGCCTTGCCGGCACTGATGCGTGATTTCAATATCACCACCGGCACCGTGCAGTGGGTGACCAGCGTCTACATGCTGGTCTCGGGCATCATGGTGCCGATTTCAGGCTATCTGATTGATAAATTCTCCACCCGAAAGCTCTTCGCCGGAGCTCTTGCCACTTTCATGGTCGGCACACTGCTGTGTGCCGTCGCGCCGAATTTCGTGCTGTTGCTCGTCGGACGCATACTGCAATCCGCCGGCTCCGGCGTGCTGTTGCCATTGGTCGCCGTAGTGCCGATGCTCGTCTATCCGCCGGATAAGCGCGGCACCGCCATGGGCATGGCCGGTATCGTCATGGCCGCCGGCCCGGCTATCGGCCCGGTTGTCGGTGGTCTGGTGATTGACAGTTTCGGATGGCGCCCGATGTTCATTGGCATCGCAGTTGTGGCACTGGTCATCCTTGTCGGAGGCACGATGATGCTCAAGAACGTCGGCGAGTTGAAGAACCCAAAGCTCAACATCCTGTCCGTGATCCTTTCGACCATCGCGTTCGGTGGCCTGCTCTATGGCTTCTCGTCCGCTTCCACGATGGGATGGGCCAGTCCGGTCGTCATTATTTCAATCGTCGTTGGTCTTGTGGCCTTCGTCGCATTCGTATACAAGCAAGTCAAGCTCGATGAGCCATTGTTGCGCGTTGACACCCTTGCCACCCGCAACTTCCGCAACTCCGCGATTCTGGTCACTCTGATCAACGCCGCAGTCGCCGCAACCAACGTGACGTTGCCTATCTTCATCCAGAATGTACTCGGCCAATCCGCCACCGTCACCGGCATGGTCATGCTGCCCGCCGCGGCGGTCGGCATCATCCTGAGTCCGGTCGCCGGTGCCGCATTCGACAAATTCGGCCCGCGCGGCGTGGGCATCGGCGGCCTTGCGCTCATGACCATCTCTCTTGGTCTTCTCGGCACCATCAACACCAGGACATCAGTGCTGTTTGTCGCCGTGCTCTGCGCATTGCAGGCATCCGGTCAGGCTATCGCCAACATGCCGATCAACACTTGGGGCGTCAACGCTTTGCCGAACGACATGATCGCCCATGGCAACGCCATCGCCAACACCGGCCGCCAGATCGCGGCAGCCATTGCGACCTCGCTTCTGGTCACCGCAGAAACATCCGTGACCGCCTTGCACATGTCCCAGGGTGTGAAGTCCGCCACGGCCAGCGGCATCGCGTTCTCCTACCTGCTGTGCGCCGCCATCTCGCTGGTCGCCCTGATCATCTGCATCTTCACCGTCACCAGCCGTGCCAAGGAGAAGGCCGCACGCAACGTCAAGGCCTCCGAGGCGCAAGCCTCCGCCGAAGTCGCGGTCGAAACCACTGAAGGCCAGCCCGCCGAGCATCACTACGCCGGCGCATACGTGGCCCCCGCTGCCTCCCTGTTCAAGCAGGCCCAGGAACAGTCCATCGGCGGGATTATGGACGATCAGCCCTACAGCTGCCTGGACAGCGATGACATCACGCATGTGGTGCGCGAGTTCATCCGCCTCAACGTCTCCAGCCTTCCCGTGGTGAACGGCGATGGCAGGCTCGTCGGCTTCGTCAGCGACGGCGATGTCATGAAATCGATTGCCACCTATGAATCCCGTACGGTTTCCACCGGCACCGGTTCGACGATGGTGGTGTTCGACGACGAAACCGTGGCCTCCAAGGTGCAGGCGCTCTCCGGCAAGAAGGTGATGGACATCGCCACGCGCAAGGTCGTTGCCGCCACGCCCGACCAGCATGTCGGAGAGGTGGCCCGAATCCTCGCCAAGAAGCAGTTCAAGAAACTGCCGGTGGTGGATGGTGATGGCAGACTCGTCGGTGTGATCCGCCGTAAGTCCGTGATGGAACATGCCTTCGACGCGCTGTTCCCAAAGGATGATCGGTGATTAGGCGCCATCATCGCTGAATAGAATGAATGGAATATGAGGCTTCCCTTCTCGCGGGGGAAGCCTCATTGCTTTGTCCGCGGAGTCTTACGGCACCTGCGCAAGGGCAACGTCACGTCTTCATGATATACTATTGAATAGTGTGTTCCTCTCGTTGCATGGTGACGCTAACGCATGGCGTCACGATACTGAAGCCTGCCATCTAACGGCGGGTACGGCTCGTTGCTGGAGTCGTGCACGCATACGCGCGTCGGCGTGCGTATGCCGTGATGTGACCTTTGTAGTGGAATTGAAGAGTTGAGGGGCTTCTGCTGTTTTCGTGGGTTAGGTTCTTGGTTGTGGTAGGTCATAGGGCAGATTTTCAGCAAAGACATAGCCGCTCGCAAAGTGGTGCGTCACCGCGATACTTTCCAACGCGTGCAGGACTATCTCATCAACAACTATGCCGCTCCCACGAATCTGTCGGGAATCGTCGAATATCTGAAACGCGGCGAAGGTGTGACGGTCAAACGTGAGACTCTCGCGAACTATGTCCGACTGCTGGAGAACGCGAAGATTCTTTACAAATGCCCGCGATTCGATTTGCGTTCGCGCAGGTCGTTGAGAGGAGGGGAGAAGTACTATCTTGCGGATCCTGGTATACGATTCGCGCGTAACACCGATACGCGGATGAGCTACGGCCCAGCCTTGGAAAATGCGCTGTACGTGCATTTGAGGTCGAAAGGTTACGAGGTGAGCGTGGGCATTATTGGCAAGCTGGAGTGCGACTTCATTGTGCGTAAGCGGGAGCGGTACGCCTATGTGCAGGTGTCGATGAGTGTGCAGGATCCTAACGTTGAGGAGCGTGAATTCCGTCCGTTCACGAAGCTGGCTGACGGGTATCCGAAATACCTGTTCAGTTTGGACCCGCTGCCAATGCAGCGCGACGGCGTAAGGCACCTCAACCTGATGGAGTTTCTACGCACGGACGGAGATCTCGACCTCTCATAGCGTTTGGTGGGTGCTATCTCGCTTATGTAGGGCAGATTTTGGAGTTCGTCCGGACGTATTTCGCTTATATATGGCAGTTGGTTTTTACAACAAGCAACTTAGGGGGTAATTGTGTACCCTCTAACTGCGGTCTTTCCGGAATGACCTGCCATATATAAGCGAGATATCTCCGGTCGGACTGTCGAATCTGCCATATATAAGCCAGATACGGTGCGAAAGCGCTTGTGCGGGGGTGAAGTTGTTCAAAACGTAACTTTGACCCCCGTTAATATGCTCTTTCGGGTTTTTGTGGAAGGGGGTATCGATTTGCGGTATGGGCGGTTATCGGGTTGTGAAAACGTTGCGAAAGTCATCTTTAACGAGGTCAAAGTTGTTTGAAAACGCAACTTGGCCCCGTTGAACGCAGGGGTGGCGGAGCCAGGGGCGGCGCCCTGTCGGCTCGTCTGGCTCGGACGGCTTACTTGGCGGACTCGAGTTTGAGTTCCTGGCTGGCGATCACCGACTTGGCGGCCGCGTCGAGTTCGTTGGTGATGTTGCGCAGGTTGTCGGCGTACGTGCGAATATCGTCTGTCGCCTTGGTGAAGTCGCTGGCATTGCCGTTCGCGGGGCATGTTGGCGCGTTTTCCACGGCTTCGGCCAGCGTGATCGCATCCTTCAGGGTTTCCAGCGTGGTGCCGTCGGCCACGTCGTCCACGGTGAGTTTTGCCGCATCTTCGGCTTCTTTCTGAGCCTCTTCGAAGTTTTGCTGATGCGTGGCGAGCGCCTTCGCGTTCAACGTGCAGGTGTCGCTGGCGGCTTGCGCCATTTCGCGCTTATTGGCGACTGCGATGATGGCAACGGCTGCGAGCGCAATGGCAACCACTGCTATCACGGCGACGATGGCGATGGTTTTGTGCTGTTTCGCATTGTTTTTCTGTGCTGTTGGTTGCATTGGGGTTCCTCTCTTCTCTGTGGCTTTCGTATTAAGCAAAACGTTGCGAGTATACAAAAACATTTCCGAGAAACGATTTACCACTGGAAATAATGTGGATTATTTTGCTATGAAAGGAATTTGTTTGTGGATGGGGTGTTGGGCGCGTCAGGATTGCGTGGCATTTATGCTGGAAGGAGAAACGTTTTAAGGGGTTTGAATGGCGTATCGTGCGACGTTGAAGGATGTGGCCGCTGCTGCGGGGGTGTCTGTGACGACGGTTTCGCTGGTGTTGAATAATCGGCCGGCTCGCGTGTCTGATGAGAAGCGTAAGGCCATTGCCGACGCGGCGAAGAAGCTGAATTATGTGCCGAATCAGAGCGCGCGTAGCTTGGTGACCAAGCAGTCCCAGCTGGTTGCGCTGATCGTGCCTGATATTGAGAACTTGTTTTTCGCGGCGCTTGCCAAGTGTGTGGAGGATGAGTGCGCTGCGCAGGGGTATTCGCTGATTGTGGCCAATTCCGATGATTCGCGTGCTGCGGAGCATGAGTTGTTGCAGCGTCTTCCTGCCCGTGGGGTGGATGGGGTGATGTTGATCCCGGCGCGTGAGTCGTGTGTTGGGAGTGCTGTTGAGCAGCTGTGTGAGGATGTGGCGCTCGTGTCGTGCCCGGTGGTGCTGATCGACCGTTTGACGCAGTGCGGCTGGTGCGATGCCGTCGGTTTTGACAACTATCTTGGTGGTCGTTTGGCTGCCCAGTATCTGTTGGAAGGTGGTCATACTCGTATTGGCATTGTCACCGGCGATATTGCGGAGTCGAGTGCCGCGGAGCGGCGTCGTGGTTTTGTGGATGCCATCGAGCAGTCGGGGAAGCATTTTGATTCTTCGCTGTGTGTTGAGGGTGATTACCGTTTCGATAGCGGCTATCGTGCCGCGAATCAGATCATCGATGGCGGGGCGACGGCCGTGTTCTGCTGCAACGATGTGATGGCGCTTGGCTTCCGTCAGCGTATGGCGGAGCGTGGGTTGCATGTTACTGAGGATATGCAGGTGATTGGTTACGACAATATTCTCAAACGATTCGGTCTTGGTTGGCGTATGACCACCGTTGAGCAGAGCGTGACTGATTTGGCCGCCGCTTGTTGGGGTATGTTGCGTAAGCGGATTGATGTTGCGGTTCGTGCCAAGTCCGGTACGGAATCAGGGGATGCCCGTCCGTGGCTTTCCGATTCGCAGGTTGAAGTGCTTACGCCGAAACTGGTGCAGGCGGCCTGCGCGTAAACCGCCATTTTTAGATGCTGCAGACTGGTGCAAAACGGGTGGTGCAGATCAATCTCGGTATGTGGTGACGTAAGCATCTCCAATATGCTGTAATCGTTGGAAATGCAGGCAACACGCCGTGTATAGGTGAAGAATTTGCGTTCTTGATAAAACGCTTTATCATAAATCTTGTCAACACAACACAATCGAGAATGCGCTCGATGTATAACTGACGACGCACCCGTATGGTGGCGGACCGTCGTCAGGCCGTCAAAGAGGAAAGGCACACACATGAAAAAGATGATTCTTGATCTTGATACCGGCGTTGATGACGCACTCGCTATTTCGTATGCGCTGGGCAGCCCGGAGATTGAACTGATCGGCATCACCGGCACCTACGGCAACGTGCTCGTCGAGCAGGGTGTGCGCAACGCACTGGCCGTCACCGACCTGCTCGGCCACCCGGAAGTCAAGGTGTATCAGGGTTTGCCGCACTCCAGCACCACCGACCACTTCGAAGTGCTGCCTATCTCCGCATTCATCCACGGCGACAACGGCATCGGCGACGTGGAAATCCCCGATTCCAACCGCTCCGTCGAAACCGAATCCGCGGTAGACTTCATCATCGACGCAGTGAAGACCTACGGCAAGGATCTCGTCTACGTGCCGACCGGACCAATGACCAACATCGAAGCCGCACTGAAGAAAGCACCGAAAATCAAGGACGAGATCGGCCGCGTGGTGCTCATGGGCGGCGCGCTGACCGTACCTGGCAACTGCAACGCCTGCATGGAAGCCAACATCTCCCAGGATCCGGAAGCCGCCGACTACCTGTTCCGCTCCGGCATCCCGACCACCATGATCGGCCTCGACGTAACCCTGCAGACCCTGCTCACCTACAAGGAAACCCAGCAGTGGCGCGACCTCGGCACCAAGGCCGGCAAGTTCCTCGCGGACATGACCGACTTCTACATCAAGGCCTACGAGACCACCTCGCCGCACCTCGGCGGCTGCGGTCTGCACGATCCGCTCGCCGTCGGCGTCGCCGTCGACCCGACGCTCGTCACCACGCTCGACATCAACATGAAGGTCGATGTGGACGGCCCGACCCGCGGACGCACCATCGGCGACGAAACCCGCCTCAACGACCCGGTCAAGACCATGAAGGTCGCCGTCGGCGTGGACGTGCCGAGGTTCCTCAACGAATTCATGACCCGCATCTCCGGACTCGCAACCAAAGCCGAATAAGCGTAACCGGCCAAACAATCGCATAAAACATCCTCAATATAAACAATGGAGATTTGTAAAATTGCGATTACTGAAAAACAATATTTCACAAATCTCCTCTTCATTTAAGGAAGACAAAGATGAGCGCGACTGAAGTTCTCTCCGCATTGGACCGCATCCACGGCACCGTTTCCGTGATCGGCTCGATGAATGCGGATTACACCGTCACCGCACAGCGTCTGCCAGGGCCGGGGGAGACCATCACCGGCGGTCCGCTGCAGCTGCTGCCAGGCGGAAAATCCGGCAACCAGGCGGCCGCCGCAGCGCGCATCGGCGCAACCGTGCAGATGTTCGGCGCGGTCGGCTCCGATTCCAACGCCGACTTCCTGCTTGGCGCTCTGGGCGAGGCTGGCGTGAACACCACGCATGTTCGCCGCGTGCTCGGCCCGTCCGGCACCACCGTCATCACCGTGGACGCAGCCGGCGAAAACACCATCGTGTACTCGCCGGGTTCCAACGCGCAGGTCACCGTGGATTATGTGGAATCCGTGCGCGAGGCGCTGGTACGTTCTTCCGTGCTCGGCCTGTGCCTGGAAAGCCCCATCGAAACCGTCACCGCGGCCGCACGTATGTGCCACGAGGCGGGCGTGAAGGTGCTGCTCAACGACTCGCCGTTCACCCCGTCTCTGCCGGCGGAGCTGATCGAAGCATCCGACATCCTGCTCGTCAACGAGCATGAGATGGCGCAGCTGCTCGGCATCGCGGAACCGGAGGATGATGATTGGGACGCGTTCGACTGGCGTCACGCGTTCGATAAGTTGCGCGGATTCGGGTTTGAACAGGCGATTGTGACGCTCGGCGGCGACGGTTCCGTGGTACTCGACGGCACCGCGGACGATCCGGAACACCGCGTCCAGCGCATCGCCCCGGTACGCGTCAAGGCCGTCGACACCACCGGCTGCGGCGATTCCTTCATGGGCACCGTGCTGGCCGGCCTGGCCTCCGGCATGACGTTGTCGCAGTCCGCGGAACTCGCCTCGTATGTGTCGGCCTACGCGGCCACTGGATATGGCGCGCAGGCATCCTACGGCACCGCGGCGCAGATTCGTGAGGCCTTCGCCGACGCCGAGTAGACGGAACGGGGAGGCGCTTCCACAGAAGCCGCGTGCCGTGGGCACCCGCATTGTTATATTGGAGTTTGGCTTATTTTCACATATCGAACAATTGGGAAGGCAAGCATGTCGGCGATTCTCGAAGGCACTCCGGATAAGAAACTGGCTCTGGTGACGGGTCGCGCGTACCCCGAGCAGGCTCAGGAAACCGCAAAATACCTGGGAACCGACGTACTTGAGACCACCGCATACGATTTCGCCAACGGCGAGATGTACGTGCGCTACACCGAGCCCGTCCGTGGCGCCGACGCCTTCGTGATGCAAGCCCACACCGAGCCGATCAACAAGTGGATCATGGAGCAGCTCATCATGGTGGACGCCATGAAGCGCGCCTCCGCACGTTCCATCACCGTGGTCGCGCCGTTCCTCGGCTACTCCCGCCAGGACAAGAAGCATCAGGGCCGCGAGCCCATCACCGCACGCCTCATGTTCGACCTGTTCCGTTCCGCCGGCGCCGACCGCATCATGACGGTCGACCTGCACGCAGCCCAGGAGCAGGGCTTCTTCGACGGCCCGGTCGACCATCTGACCGCCATGCCGATCCTGCTTGACTACGTGCGCAACAGCATGCCGCTGGAGAACACCACCATCGTGTCCCCGGACGCCGGCCGCATCAAGGTTTCCGAACAGTGGGCCGCCAAGCTCGGCGGACTGCCGCTCGCCTTCATCCACAAGACCCGTGACACCACGCGCCCGAACCATGCCGAGGCACACGGCATCATCGGCGACGTGAAGGGGCGCGACTGCGTGGTCGTCGATGACATGATCGACACCGCCGGCACCATCTGCGAGGCCGTGCGCACGCTGAACAACGCCGGCGCGAAGTCCGTGACGCTCGTCGCCACCCACGGCCTGCTGTCCGGCCCGGCCGTGGAACGCCTGAAGAACTGCGGCGCACGCGAAATCGTCCTCACCGACACCGTTCCGGTGCCCGAAGAGAAGCGCCTGCCGAACATGACCGTCCTGTCCGTGGCCCCGCTGCTGGCCGCCGGCATCCGCTCCGTGTTCGAATCCGGCTCCGTTTCTACGCTGCTCAACGGCCTGCCCGAAGACATGCGTCCGCGCAACATCTACGCCTGATATTTCGTGCGATTGCCATACGGCTATCGTGATATTTCAGGATTTATTACGATTTTTTGCGATTAAGCCCCGCTTGCGAGCGGGGCTTTTTGCTTGCCTCCGCACGTGATTTCGCGCCCGGCAGACGCCGTTTCGATACGTCGCGGCGTCGGGGTAGCCTGTACAAGTTGCCATCAATCGTATCCATATGTTCATTGCGACTTATCGATGCCTGAAGGCAGCACGCATACACACTCCTGCCATGGAAGGTCCATGGCCGATAGTCCGAAGGAGGTGGGTGATGTCTGCGCATAAGTACGAACTGATGTTCATTGCTGATCCTGAGCTGGATGAGCGCGGTCTGAAGAAGCTGACCGAGCAGTATCTGGAAACTGTCACCAAGGAAGGCGGTGCCGTCGAGAACATCGACATCTGGGGCCGTCGCAAGCTTGCCTACGAAATCGCCGGCAAGACCGAAGGTAACTACGTCGTGGTCAACTACTCCGCTGAGCCGGCCACCAGCGACGAACTCGATCGTCTGCTGAACCTGAACGAATCCGTCATCCGTACGAAGATTCTTCGCAAGTAAGTAAACCAAGCTGTCTAAGCTGCAAAGTAAGTAGGTAACGACATGGCAGGTGAAACTGTAATCACCGTGGTGGGCAACCTCACGGCCGATCCGGAAATTCGTACCATTGGCAGCGGCGCCGCCGTCGCCAGCTTTACGATCGCCTCCACTCCGCGCACCTGGAACCGTAACTCGAACCAGTTCGAAGACGGTCAGGCCCTGTTCCTGCGCTGCTCCGCGTGGCGCGACATGGCCGAACATTGCGCGCAGAGTCTGTCCAAGGGCATGCGCGTCATCGCGCAAGGCCGTCTGCAGCAGCGTTCCTACCAGGCGCAGGACGGTTCCCAGCGAACCGTCATCGAGATGCAGGTCGACGAAATCGGCCCATCCCTGCGCTACGCGACCGCCCAGGTGACCCGTCAAAGCTCGTCCGGCAACGGAGGCTTCAGCGGCAATCGCGGCGGCTACAACAACGCCAACAACAACGGCGGTTTCGGCGGCAACAACGGCGGATATCAGGGTGGCTCCAGCTATGCTGGCGGCGCCGGATATCAGGGTGGAGCCTCCGCTCCGGTCAACGCCGCTCCCGCACAGTCCGCTCCGGCCTCGGACCCGTGGTCAAGCTCGGATAACTCCGGCTCGTCCTTCGGTTCCTTCGGCGCGTCCCAGTCCTTCGGAGGTTCCTCCGAATTCGGCGGCGACAGCGACGAACCGGAATTCTGACGGACCGAACCCCGTCCGCAACATAGGCGAACAGCGAAACAAGCAGCTTAATCGCAGTATTTCCAGATTTTAAGGAGAACATCAAGATGTCACGCAAGAGGCCGCAGCCGCCGGTCAAGCCGTTTAAGAAGAAGCCGAATCCACTGAAGGCCGCCAAGGTCACCGAGATCGATTACAAGGACGTCGCCCTGCTGCGTAAGTTCATCTCCGATCGCGGCAAGATTCGTTCCCGTCGTATCACCGGTGTCACCGTGCAGGAGCAGCGCGAGATCTCCAAGGCTATCAAGAACGCCCGCGAGATGGCCCTGCTGCCGTACGCCACGTCCGGCCGCTGATCTTAGAGAGGTTTGAACAATGGCTGAAACTAAGGTTATTCTCACCAAGTCCGTCAACCACCTGGGTCACCCGGGTGACGTCGTGGCCGTCAAGTCCGGCTACGCCCGCAACTACCTGTTCCCGCAGGGCCTGGCTTTCGCTTGGTCCAAGGGTGCCGCCGCCCAGATCGAGGCCATGAAGCGCGCTCGTCTGGCCAAGGCCGTCGCCACCCGCGAAGAGGCTGTTGCCGCCAAGGAAATCATCGAGGGTTCCACCGTCGAAATCGCTGCCAAGGTCTCCGAGTCCGGCAAGCTGTTCGGCGGCATCTCCGCAGAGAAGATCGCCATCGCGCTCTCCTCCAAGGTTGAGGTCAACCCGAAGAACATCACCGTTGAGCCGATCAAGACCACCGGTGACTTCCCGGCAACCGTCGCCCTGCACCCGGAAATCACCGCCAACTTCTTCGTGAAGGTCGTCGCTGAGTGATTTCGCCCCATTCACCGCTCGACGTCCTTACGGACCGGCGGTGAATGACTTCAGGCTGAAACACGTCTGAGCTTAAGCATCGAAAATCCCCCGTACCGATTGGTGCGGGGGATTTTCCTATATCCGCTCTTTAGCCGGCATCAGTCCTCATCGTCAATCGTGACGCTGAGCTTGCCATCCCTGATGCTGAAGCTGCCGTTGACGGTGAAGTGGGTGCTGTCGTCCTGAGACTCCCACGAATCGTCGAAATTCTTCTCTTCATACGTGCACTTCGCCTTGCCCTGCCGGGTGGAGAACGTGCCGTAATCGAGATCGATGTCGGACAGCTTCGGATAGACGCTGATGGACCACGCGAAGTTGCGGTAGTAGTCCTCGTCGTACAGGTCGAAGCCGAACGGGCAGCCTTCCGGCGCGTAGTCGGTGGACTTCGCGCATTCGTCCAGCTTGGCGTTCACGGCCTTGCTCAAGTCCTCCTTAAGCTTGGCCGTAGGCATGATCTTGAGATCGGTGGCATCGGAGTCCGCGTTCGTGCGTACCATGGTGATGCCGCTGGTGACATACCCCGACTTGCCGATCGACACCTTGTACGAACCCGGGTAGACGCGCAACGTCCACGTGCTGCTGTCCGACTTCTCCGCATTCTTCGCGGTCACGTCAACACCGTTGACGGACAACGATTCCACGGCATTGGGCACCGACACGGTGATGGTCTTGAGCAGTGGGCTCGAGATCTTCCAATTCGGGAACAGCAGGAACTTCGACCCGTCCTTGTTGATGGTGAGCGAATCGTTGACGTTCTTGCCGTTCAGCGAATACGTCACGTTGACCTTGGCCACGCCTTCGACGGTTTTGACACTATCGATATGCGGGTTGGCGATCGTGGCGTTGTCGGCCTTCGCTACGGTGTCGGACAGCAGCTTGAGCTGGTCCTTGTCCACCTGCGGATCGGCGATGTCATTGGCCTTGTCATACTTGCCGTCGGCAATCGCCGTCAGATAGCTTTGCGCCACGGATTTCGCGCTGAAGACGGTCGAGTTGAGCACACCGTAGACAATGCCCAACACAATCAGGGCACCAATTACGATGCCGCTGATAAGGATCGTCTTCTTAGTTTTTGGGTCGAGCGGTTGACCTGCCCCCGGAGCTGCGACCGGCATAGAAGCCGCGCCTGCTGGCGATTGCGGCAGCGTTTTTTCTTTTTCTTTCCGTCTTTAAAGTATTTCTCCGTGACCTCATATGTCTTT
>ERZ772886.1964-NODE-1964-length-17569-cov-11.067946_pt1 | contig 17569 bp, 20 predicted proteins | sample MGYA00512128_ERZ772886 | MGnify/ENA primary metagenome ERZ772886 (study PRJEB29015, sample SAMEA2737698) | human gut metagenome | biome: human gut; feature: human-associated habitat; material: faeces | place: China | collected 2012 ... | reverse complement strand
CATGCCACAAAGATAGTGTTTTTAACTAATTCCCCCAAGTTTTCAAACTGAGCCATTCTTTTTTCATAATAATGAGTGATTTTGACTTAAAATGAGAAAGGCGGTCACCATTTCCCCTAATTCGTCAAAATCACTCACTGCTAACCGTCCGAAGAGTCGGGTAATAGTAATAGGGAAAGGCACCGCCTTATATTAAACAAGCATTTGTCGGGCATAAAAAAAGGCCCGTTGTTTATTCGAGTCAATAACCGAGACTCATCGGTTCACATTAACATGTGAGTAATTTTGACAGGGGCAAATGTCGGTATTAAAATCTGAACAAAAAAAAAAACGTTAATAAAAGTTTATAAGAAAAAGAAAATTTGTCGACTCTATAATTCGTTACTTCGTAACAAAAACGCCCGCCAGAATTGGCGAGCGTTAATCTATTCTTATGGTTCATATCTCTTTTGAGTTTCACCCTCTTCATCACTTTCCTTTTTCATATTTCGCATAAATAAAGGAACTTTCTTTTCAACCTCTTCATTTTTATTCTCTTTATCTTCCATGGCCGCTTTCTCCATGTCTTCAAAATCTTTTTGTGTTATAATTCCTTCTCGTATTTCATCATCAGAAACTATATCTTTACTTAATAACCAATGATATACATTTTGATTCGTGCTCTCATTTGTAACAACATACGCCTGCTCAAATTTCCACCGAAATTTTGCTAAATAATTCATGGCGTCTACCATAGAATTAAATTCAATTTTCTTCCCGGATTCATCTACCATAAACGTTTTGTATTTTCCGAAATAAGATGTTTTTTGCCCGAAGTCTATTTGTATTTTGACTTTAGAACTTAAGACTTTCCCTGTACCAACAATTTCACAAAACGTTTTTCGAGTTTCTTGTGCTGTAGCTGCTACTACTAAAATAGCCAACACGGTAATTAATAATAATTTCTTCATATCAGTAACTTAAAATTAGTGTATACTTTCGTCTGTACCACCCGTAAGTTCTGACGGTTATATGCAGTGTAATTTTGACGGCTGCAAAAATACTTAATATGTACAATTATAAAGAATATTATCCCCAAAAATGAAAGGCAACCGCCCCAAAATACACGGTAATTCATGAAAAACGCCCCAAAAAATGAAGCAAAAACGCATAAAAAACACGCTTTTTCGCGTAAAATTTTGGTCTAAATGCAGATAAACGACTGAAAAACAATCAAAAACCGGAGAAAATTTCAAAAACTAAAAAAATAGCACCTTCCGAAGACCGAGCCGCTCAGAAGTCGGAAAGCAGTTGCCCTCCCCCTAAAAGGTGAAATATGACCTCTGGGGAGGGGTACCCGTAACCTGGTAACACAAAAAACGCCGGAAAAGCAATTTTCCAGCGTTACAAGGCAATTACCTTTTATGCCTGTTCTCTATCCATTGGTCCACAAACGAATCGGCCTGCAGCGTCCGTTTGCCTCGTACTAAAGCTATCCAGCCGGGGCGCATCAGTAAGTATTTGAAAGCGTCGGAGAAATTGGTGGATAACATCGGTAGTTTTTTCGGTGCCAGCTTTTCGGACTTCTTCACTTTGAACACTACCTTAGAATTACCCCGGTATTTGATTTCAGCCTTTGCCTTTTCTACGGAACTAACCATTTCTTTACAGTTCACCGCATCAACCAACAGGATAGGCAGGTTCTTGTTGGTACCGCCCATAATCTCCTGCATAAAGTCGTATTCCGCATCCTGCCGGATAACTGCCTGTTTACGGCTCTTTAGGTTTACGATCCAGCCGGTACGGTTTCCGCTGCCGTCTTTTTCTATGGCGTCTTTGATCTTACCCGCGTAATCCTCCTTCTGTTTCTCAAAGTTATTACCTGCACGGTCATAGTACAAATCCAGTTCTTTATATTCGTGGTTCTGGAAGAAAGTGAGGAACTGGTCGGCGATCTCCCGGAACCAGCCCGGCGGTATCTCAAAAAAGTTCTTATGTACCCGGTAATAAGCACCGTCCGCCTGACCGATCACCAAAGAAAGCATATTACCGAAGTCCATACCGCCTTCAATCGTTTTATCATGGTGCAGGTACCGGAGTTCCCGCGAGCTATAAGCGGCCTCCCCGGACGCGGTACCGTTATAATACTTATGTCCTTCACCAAACAACACATAGAAACGTAAATCCCTGCGAAGACCGGGACGCATACCCACCACCGACTTTTTAAATTCGTGAAGCTCCATTGTTCCATTATACATACGCTTTAAATACTCTATCGTAAGTATCTCAACATTAGCGAATGAAGAAGCGTTAAGAAAGAACGTTTGTCCTTTTCTCAACTTCAACAAAGCCCGGTCGTAATATTCAATATCCCGTTTCAAACGTTTCAGTTTCAAGGAGGAAGGCTTGTTCTTTCTTTGTTCCCGTAAAAAGGAAATTATCAAGTCATTACGTACACTTGCCGCCTGTACTATTTTAATGATCCGTTCCGGGTCCATTTGCTTGACATACCGGAAAAACCAGTCGTACTCGTTTTCGTCGATATCCGGCATGTCGGTAGTAATGGTTATCCCCAGGAACAAATGGGAATGTCCGTAAGTGATCGCATCACCGCGAAGAATAGGCATAGCGCGGTTTACTTTCATTTCCTTGTCGTACTTCGCTTCATCATAAAACAGATGTATTACAGACTTTCCGGCAAGCAGGGAAGGGTTATCCAGTGATCCCATGAAAATAACACATCCGTTCCAGAAGCTATAAACATGCTTATAATCATCCACGATAACCGAACATTTACGCCGCCAGGATTCAGGCGGGCGGGTATCTTTTACATAGTGTACCCCTTCGATCAGGCCCATAAGCTGCCAGCCCTTCTGAACGGCCGGCATTATATTATCTTCCAGGTTACTGTAGGTATTGGCAACAAAAGCAAACGCACCGCCGGGCATTTCTTCCACACACCGGGCGGAACGCCTGGCTTGTATAACGGTGGATTTGGCCATACCGCGCCCGTCAACAGATACAAGGATAGTAGTATCGATCCAGTCCGTCAGGACCTGGATTATATGGCCGTATTTTATCTCCACATCGTCGGCGTTGGCGTTACTCACCTTCGTTATCTTCCCCGAACTCTTTGATATCATACAACATACGTTTTTTCAGGTCAAAAGCTTTAATACGCGCATCCTCTTTTATATTCTCACGTACAATAACAGGAATTTCCGGTATCGCGTCGATAAATTCTTCCAGTTCTTTACGGTCGATTTCAGGAACACCCAGATCCTTACGGCTGGTAGTATAAATAACCGTACTTTTCTGTGAAAGCAGTTCCTCCGGTATTTCGGCCTGTTGATCCTTGTAACATCCGCGAAGTTCCGCCGCCAATTTCAGCAGGTTCTTAGCCTCCTTCACATTTCCCATAAGAAAAACAGTATTCGCCCAATTTTCGGCCTTTTCAGCATACAGATTAGCGAAAGCCTGCGGGCGTACGTTATCCTGCGTATAAAAGAAATTGAGACTGTCGGCGTACACCTGGCGGGCCATCCAGTCCGAAAGCCCGTAAGGTTCCGACTTCAAAAGGCGGATGATACCGGCCTTTGTCACCAACTTACCATTTATACGCATACGGGCACGAAGTCCCCGTACCATTTCCATAAGGCTATAATATTCTCTTTCATCGGGTGCGAGGGCTTCCAACGTACCGGTAGAAAGAATCCTTTGAATCTGGTTAATATCTACCTTGTCAAAGTCTATTCGTGAGGGCTTAATTAAATTCGTCGTCATCCATTTGTTCGATTAAACGTTCGAAAGTGTGTCTTTTCCGTACGGCCTCCAGCTGTTTTATAGCTTCCACGTTTCCGCCTTCCGCCGCTTCATGGAGTTTTATTTCAGGAGCGGCACGTGCTACCAGAATCCCTTCCCGGATCAGGAAGTTAACAGAAGTTCCTACCGTTTCCGCATCCTGGACAAAAAGCCCGGCATCCTCCAGAGAAAGCCCCAGGGAAACGGCTATATCTTTCGGGGAATATCCTAAAGAAGATAAACGCCGTACATCCTCCTTTTGCTGCGCATCCAGGTAAATACTATCCACCACCGTTAAATCGTTCATACGCATCTTTTATTCGTTTCTGTGCGGGTTATTAGTTATACTGCTCTTTCTTTCTCATCCCACGGATTAAAATCTTCCTCTATGGGTATTTCTTCTTCGTGATAATGCTTCATTCTATCTTAGGTTTGTTATCATTGGAAAGTTGTTTAATCCGGCTCTCTTCTTTTTCTATCCGGAGGGTTAATATTTTGAGCTGGTGCCCCAGCTCCGAGCGGTCGCAAGGATGAGAGAAACGGCCCAGGTTCTTTGTGATCCGTTGCCGTTTCCCTGTCAGACTGGCAATAAGTTCAATTACTTTTTTTTTCGCGCCTCGATTTCTTCCTCTATGGCCTTCTGTGTAGTTTCCCACTTTTGGATCAATGCAAGGGCACTCGCTTTCTTCTTCTCATCATCCCCGGCCTGTTCCAGTTTCGCCTTATTCTTTGAAAGGTTGGCACGAGCGTTATTCAGTGCCTTTTGTATGTCGATATCCGAAAGGTTCTCAACACCCTTACGGACGGACAAACTTTTTACCTTCTCACATTTACCCAGAATCTTTCCGTTTTCCCGGTAATATTCCAGTTCATCCCACATCTCGCGGTTAGCGATGAAGTTTTCCACAACCGCCTGCGCTTCCTGTGCTGTAGAAAGTGAATTGACATCATCCGGCGTAGCCTCCAGACGGGCGAAAGCTTCCTTATATTTCCCGTATGCGGTGAACATGTCGGAAACAAGTATTTTCAGAATGTCGGGACAATCCGGAGAGTTCAGGAAAGTAAATTTCTCGCGGAAACGTATCATTTTGGTTACGGTTTCCGGGGCTGCCTTGTATCGTTTCTCCGCCTGATCCAGTTCCTCTTCCAGCTCTTCCACACGGTCGGCATTTTCATCCATGGAAAGAACCTTATCCCGGAAATCGGACGAAACGAGTTCTTCCACGCTGACGCCAAAAGATTCGGCAAGTTCCAGCAGCAAATCATCGCTGTATTTTACCGGCGTTTTGGGTGTTTCCTCCCGGGCGGGTTCCATTTTTGCCACGACCGGCTGTTTGGAGTTGCGCCGGATCGTCTTAAATTCACGTTCGGAAAGCCCGGCCAGCTTCCGTAGTTCCTCTAAAAGAATGGCCTTCATCGTTTCCGTTTCTCCCTGCCGGCGAAATGACTTCTTTAACATACGGTTGATACCGTATTTCTCGTACAGTTCCACGCCCTGAATAAAGTTACGCGGACCGGCCAGATAGGTAATAATTTCCTGTTTCATACTATATAAAATTTGATGATACAAAGAAAAAAGGGGGCAATTACCCCAAAAAGGACAAAGGGTGGCCGGGCATGTGCTGCCGGTCACCCTTTGAATTATATGAAAGCCGTTTATTTATGCCTCATAACGGCTTTGTTCAATCCATTTCATAGCCTCCGAACCGTCGTTAAACGCCCGCAACGTCAGTTGGGAACCTTCGGAAGCGGTAAACGTTTTACCACCTTTCAAAAGGAAATTACCGCCTTTTTCCACTGTTGGCGCAACGCCCGAACATCCCATAAGGGTAATTACCGATCCATGACTTCCACCGGTAACACCGGCTATTTTAGCCGCACCTGCGGAAAGCTGGTACTGCCCGTCCGTCTGGTAATCTATATCCGTGGCACCGGCTTCCACTACGGCCACCGGCTCTTCCAGGGTATCGGTACCCCGGTAAATGGCGATATCATCCCCCTTGCTGATCTGGGTGAAAGTAAGTTCGTTCGTATTCGATTCATTGGAACCGGTATAAGAAACGGATAACTTACACGGGTTACAGGGCGTTCCGATCAGATCGGCAGGCTTTCCGCTACAATAACGGAGCACAACGATACATTTCTTGGACAGCCAGTTTGTCTTAAACTCGCGAATTTCCTGTTCGTTACCGGGATGATTGAACTTAATGGAAGGCGTATAGCCTTCGGCGTCCGTTTCTCCGTCACTGTTGGAACTGATTTCAGCGGTACCGGGTGTCAGATAAATACCGATCGCATAACGTCCCGCCTTCATTACGATATCCTCTTCGATAACCACGCCGGCATCGTTTCTCGGCGGAAAGGAAAGAATATCGTCAACGTCGTAAATTACGAGCTGATCTTTGGGCTGAATACCGTTACCGGGATTACCGGCCGGCCTTCTTACGCTTGCTTTTACGTATGTCATAACTTAATGATTTATAAGGTTATAAAATGGAAGGGATAAAGTACCCCTTCCGTTAAAAATTAGCCTCTTGCCACTTCGTAGAATTTACCGTCGGCGGCTTTTGCCAGCTTGATAAACTTACCTTCGGAAAGCGTCATAGCTTCGGTTAAGACAAAGTTTCCGCCGGCTGCAATGGTGGAAGCATATTCAGAACCGCTTCCGTAGATCGTGTAAACGACACCGGTTTCCGCATCGGTAAAGTTAATGATTGCCGTTGCCTTTGTATTCTCACCGGTAACGAATACTTCACCGTCAAGCAAGGAAGGTGTCGTTTCATCCGGTGCAAACTGCAACGCATCGGAAGAAGCGTTTTCGCGGCCGATCTCGATAAATTTACCGTCGGCACGTTTCATCAGTTTAATAACATCCCCTTTACCGGGCTGCCAGGCGTCGGAAATAAGTTCAAAGTTTCCGCTTTTCTCAATCTTAACACCTTTATCCACGCTTCCGCATTTCAGGGAAATAACCGTACCTACCGGCGCATCTTCAATATCAGTAATAGCAAATTCGGCTGTATTGGCTACGGTAACAATGGAGGTATGAAGCTTGGCCGACGGGTTCTTGTCCTTGTCAGCGTCCACAAAGTAAGACGCCGGGCGGTCATACTCATTACAGAAGATCATCTGACGGTTATAGTCCATATCTTCTTTCTTGGTGTACTTGAAGCCCACGGCAATAGCCCAGATACTTTCACGCCAGTTACTCCAGACTTTCAGGCTCCAGTCTTCCTGCTCCAGGTTGAAAGCCGTCATTTCACCCGGTTTGTCCTCGTAGGTTTTAATGTTGCCTTCAAACGTCCAGAAGATACGGTGGTGGTTGTCAGCATTGGGAACCGGGATAATCTTCACCGCCGGATATTCCTTTACATACATGATATTAGCCTTGTAATCCTGGTTCTGCCCGTAATGCAGTTCATTGTATTTATGATACAATACAATAAAGTGCGAAGGCATATAAAGTGCCAGGTTACCGCTGTCACGAAGAACCGCCGGGATCATGGAAGTACCCTTGTACACCTTTTCACCGATGTTTGCTTCGGTAAGTTCTCCCAGCTCGAACGGTTTGATCTGGTAAACGAACTTTCCGTTATTGATATCGGTATGTCCATTCACTTTCTTGTTCAGGAACTCATACAGACCGTCAGCTGCAGCAAGTGCTTTGCCCGGTTCGTTCAAATTCGGGTCCTTACGGATTCCGTTAATACGGCGTTGTTCACGCTCGTTATGCAACTTTTTGGCGGTTTCGGCTAAGATGTACTCGATAAAAGACCACTTGATAGGGTTTGAACCTTCCTTGTTCAAAGTGCCGATCCAGGTTTTCTCCAGAGCCTTTAAATTTTTGAAACGGTGTGCAAACATCACGTTGAACATGCGCAAGGTTTCATCGTCGAACTCGTAGGAACCTTTAGTCACCTTGTCGAAGTCGGATTCCTCATTACCGGCCTGTGAGAACTCACCCAGCCAGATATTAACCAGCGTAGCCAAATCCTGATAACCGGATTCAAGCGGGAAAATACTTTCAATGGAAGGAAGTTCCATTAAAAACGACTGCAAACGCTGTTGCCAGGGAATACGGTAAAAGGCACCGAGGTCTTCCTTCAAACGGCTGTAGTCAATGGAACTTGCTTTCGGAAGAGCGATCATTTCAAAACCGGCAGCCTCCATTAACGCAGCTTTGGCACGAAGGTTATACGGGCGGTCCAGTGAGAACATTTCACCCTGCAAGCCTCCCAGCTGCTTTTCATCCTGGAGATTGAATTTTCCCTTACCGTCCGCCTGGGCGTTGTGTTGCTTCCCTTTACCCGGATCATCTTCCGCAGCGGCCGAAAGTTGGGCGATAATACCGGAAAGCTTCGTTATTTCGGCATCCTTCTTGGCAATTAACGCGGTGTTGTTTCGGTTTTCGTCACGCTGTTGCGTCTGCAAGGCTTCAAGCTGTTCCTGTGCCTGTGTCAAACGGGCGGCAGTATCACCTAACAAACCGCGAAGGAAAGCGGTAGTTCTGGGTTCCTCGGTTTCCTCTCCCTGGTTCCCGTCTTCGGCTTCGTCCTGGAAATCGTTTTCGAGAGACGCTTTAAAGTCCGTGAGGAATTTTTCGGTAAAACCGTAATTTTTCAGTTTTGCCACTTCCTCGGCCGTGATAGAGTTTTTGTCCTCTACCTTGCTCCATTCCGACAGGCCCAACAGGGCCAGAATGTGAGCGGAAAAGCTCTTAAATTTCATATATACAAAATTTTGAAGTTAATACTATATGTTATACATCGCATTTACTTTTCTGACGGTAGCCTGTGCCAGTACCCACTTTACCGCGTCTTCCAGCGTACCGAACTGATCGATATAGCCGTTTGCCACGGCTACGTCGCCGGTGAATATCTGTCCCCGGAAAAGGGGAAGTTCCGGATCGTAGGCAATACCCAGATTCCGACTGATCGCATCGCAGAAAATGCGGTGCATGACGGCCAGACGTTGCTTTATAGGCTCTTCGTTGTTGTCATCTTCAATCGCGCGGGTTTCATAGTTTTTCAGATCGGCACTATCCGGATAGATTTCCCGGTAATCAATGCCCTGTTTCTTGAAATATTTCTTAAAGGATTGGTAAGTAAGCATGATACCGACGGAACCGACTTCACACATAGGGGAAGCGATAAAGGTTCTGCCGGCGGCGGTTCCCAGCCAGAAATGGGCACTCCCCATGGTACCGGCCACATAGGTAGCTATAGGTTTGGAAGATTCGGCAATCATTTTAGCCGCCAGGTCCACATGCGCAACCATTCCGCCCGGACCGTTGATCCACAGGACCGCACCGCAAATCTTAGGATTATCGAAAACATCCCGGAGCTGCTTTTCCAGGCGGTAAGTCTCCCAGGAATACAAGGTGCCCTCCAGGATAATGACGGCCACACTGTCAGCCGGCAGCGTCTCATCGTCCAGTTCCCACCGGTTGGCAAGGTAAGGCGTAGTAGCGTAGGCGGTTATTTTATTATTGTCGAGCCGTTTTTCGATCGCATCCAGGTTGCCGGCTGCAACACACGGCACAAGTAAAGAAAGCAACCGGTAATAATCATTATCAGCGATTGCCCAAGGTGCTGTAAAAATCTCCTGTATTTTGTCCACGTTCTCTTTTTTACGACAAAGAAAACGCCTATATCATAGGTAGAGAAGGACTGAAAGGAACCTATAGGAACGCATCAACACCCAGCCCCGTACCGGACAGGGTGCAGTTATACAGGCCCCCGCCGATCTCAAAAGAAAAGGTAAGCGGGTAATCAGGAGAACCGGAAACACGGGTATTACCCGTTTCATCAGTATAGAGAGCGACAAAGGGCGTCGCTTTCAGATTTTCCAGGTAAAGCGTCTTATTTTGCGACACGTCGGCAAGCTTGAAGGTATGTTTTTTAGTATAGACGTCTTCATTTTTGCTATCACCCGGTTTTAAGGTTCCCGGTACGATCATAAGAATATCAGGTTTTCCGATAGAGCGGATAACGACTTTCGAACGCACGACGCCAAAATGAATAATGTTGTAAACGGGAACCAGTTGCAGACTATGGGCGGCGGAAATTAACTTTCTTGACATAATTACAGATATAAAGTATTGATAATCAAACATTCAGCATTTTTCAGACGTTTTTCAGCCAAAAACCGGACAAAAAAGGACAAACAGATACACTTGGTAGGTAAAAAATAACTTGCTTTTTTACACTTTTTTTCGGTTATAGGCCCTTTTCTTCTTACGTCTGAAACTATCCCGCCACCGCTGGTAGTTTTTCAGTAGTCCGTCTTCCTGAATGGAAGATATATTATACTTTTTCAGAAAGGTAAAAACGGTTTCCTTAAATTCGATACCGTGCAGGTGCTTGTTTTCGTCCATGAGTTCGTGCAGCTCGGCCCACATCAGGGCACGCAGACGCTTTTCAAGAATGGCGGTACCGCGTACGGAAATGTAATTGAACTGTTCCGGAGACTTGCCGCCGGCAAAATTGGCCTCCCGGCGGTCAGGCAGCATAAACTCCAGGTTGCCACGGTCAGCCGGACAATTTACCGGCCGTTTCTCCATGAGGTCGTAAACGGTCACATAAATATCGGACGAGGAAGGAAAACGGACGGTACCGACCGTTTCGTCGTAATATTTGCCCCGGACGTATTCGGCCAGGTAGGATTCGATCTGTATTCGGGTGGTAATCATAGCAATAACATTCCTTTTTAAAGGCAAAGATATTCCTTTATCGGCTGTTGGTCTGCCATTTACGGGAAAATGTAGGCATTCGACCGCCATTTTGATAAATATACTCCGGGAGAATAATTATAATACACTTTTTCATGCCGCCACACGCCCGGAATTTTCTCCGCCAGGCTGTGCTGATATAATCCGGTACTAAATTTTTGTAATTTCGTAACCGAGCAACCGGCAAAGATAAATTCCTGTATCTTAGCAACTTAGTAACGTTACTAATTTCCGTTACAAAAAAATGGCCGGAAAACAGTTTGTAACCGGGCTTACCGGTAGAAGATAAAAAGGCCGGTGTTACAAACCGGAAAAATTCGTAACCGTTTTGTAACTGCAACTTCGTAACCTTTATTTCCTATTTATTTATTTGATTTTCAGACTTTTTTCTTTCAAGCAAACAAAGGTTACAAGGTTACTAAAATTTTGTATGAAATAGAGGTGGGGTATGGGGAGGGAAGCCGGGCGGGACGCATCTGTTTCCATACGAAAAGAGGGACCGACACATTCGTATCTGGTCCCTCTTTTCGTATTTTATACCGGCTCCGATCCGTCTTATACGCGATGTTTGCACCTGCTTAAAATCCATTCCTTTACGTCCGGGGGTATATAGCGGTGCACGACGGCCGTATAGTCTTCGTTAAATTCATACTCCAGGTAGTTGTCGCCTTCCAGGATAAAAACACAGGCCGTTTTGATGATCCATTCGAGCTGCTCGCCCGAATAGCGTTCCAGCGCCAGGACGGTACCGGGTTTCATACGCTCCAGATAGCGGTAGACCTGTTCGGCGAATTTCCGGAACTTCTCGCCGCTGTTCCAGAGCGCGGTAAACTCGGACATGCTGTTTAATTTCAAATGCGCGTTATTCATTCATCCGGTCGTTCATCAGGTACAAACATGAGTGTCGGATCGGCCGGTTCCGTTCCACCACCGGCAGCCGTTTCCGCCGTGCCGCATGAACGCAGATAGATCATGTCGGCGGCCTTGCCGTCGTTATCCTTGCGTACGATACGCCCCTGGGAGTTACAAAGGTCCTTCGGGTTGAGTTCGTCAATGTAAGGGCAAAGGGCCACAAAGCCTTTGAGGGCCTTTGTAAAACGCTGCATCGTGATTTTATTCACACCGGAAAAGCTTTTGTAATCAGCAAAAGCCTTTTCACGGACGATAAAGCTGTCCAGGTGCTCGCTGTCCGGAGAGAAATAAGAGTTCGCCCAGTCCTCAAAGTTATTGCCCATATCGGCCTTGTATTTACGCCTGATAATGTTTTCCATGGGCGGAAGCAGTTTTATAGATTCCTCGCAAAGGGAAAGGTAAAAACGGCAGCACTGCAAGAAGAAATTTATATCGGCGTTCCACTCGTTCTCGCTGTAAGTCTTGGAAAACAAATCCTTACCGAAATCGTCCCGGATAGAACGCGTTTCCCGGTAGTCGTTATCTTCCGTACGCTGGTGGTAGTAGTCGGAGAATACCAGGTACAGCAAACGGGCTTCCGTAGACGGATCAAAATCAATAGGTACGTAATTAGTTGTAAATCCCAGCTTGGCCGATTCCTCGAAAGGTATAGTAAACGACTGGTTATTCTTCGGGTTCACGGTCATATCTGACGTGATGATATCGTAAAACAGGCCCGTATTAAGATACCGGTCGCAATCATCCACCAAAATAAAATCGGTATGCTGGTTTACCTGGTCGAACACATGCGGATTATCCATTAACTTAGGATTACGGCCGGAAAGCTTGACGGTCTTCATAAAGTAGGAAAGAGCCTTGAACATGAATGATTTACCCGAACGTCCGTTACATTCACCGTCTTCACCGATCTTGTTATCCATGGCCTGTGGTGCCCAGGCACGCGAAGGGGATTTATAACGATGCAGCATATAACCGATAGTAAATATCTTATTGATAAGATTTCTTTTCTGTTCGGCGACTTCTTCCGCCGTGAGGCCTTCCCCCTCGATATCGAATTTATGTTTTTCCCGGTAGGATTCAGCTTCCCCCACGCTCTTGTCATCGAAATTATACTCCAGTTCCTTACGCCAGTAAACGCGGCTCGAATTGATTACATAACCAAAAAAGTTAGACGGGACGGCATTGATCCGGATATCAAAAACATCGTTCCCCTCTATGTCTTTTTTACGGGAAATGGTAAACATGTCTTCCATTAGACGGACTTTGTGTTTCAGGACGTTTTCTTCCCAAACGTAGTGGGACAATGTGCTGCCGTTGGCCGGATGCTCCTTTATACCAGTACCGCTTACCTCCATGCTGCAACCGGGAAAGAAGAACATCTGCGTATTATGGGTATAATTGGTAAAGTCCAGTTCGATCTCCTGCAAGTTGTCCAGGGCCGTATCTGACAGTTTGGGGCTGTTCAGAATAAGGTTCCTTATATCGCGGGATAAAAAGCTCTCTTGGGCCCACTCACGGATAAACTTCCGGATATCCTTTGCCTTTATCAGTTTTACGATATTGCCGGTAATACGGATGTATTTCGTTGAACTGGAATTTTCATCATGAAGCGAATAGAAACCGTTAAGACGTAAAAAGTAGTGAAGGCAGTCCGCGTCTATATTGTGATCCCATTGCCGGGATTTCTCGTTAAACTTGGAATACCAGAATTTGGCGGGCATGGCAAGCGTCATAAGGTTACGGAAATCTTCGTTCTTGCTTCTTAATTCCATGAAGTCCCGGAAGTCCTTACGCGGTTTGCCCCGCTGGTCCCGGTAAGTGGTAAGCCAGGCCGGTAGCCAGATCGTATGGATATCGATAAAGCGTAATGCAAGTTCCGTACCCTTCACCCTGCCCGTCGTGTCGATATCGGGTATGTTATACAGGACCTCAACGTATTTCATGATCTCCTTGTAGTCCTGTTCGGAAAGTTTATACGTCTCCGAATTAAACCAGATCGGGGAAAAGCCCAGCGATTTAACACACAGGGCGTCGCGCTCTCCGGAACATATAAACGCCTCCTGCAGCTTCTGCTCCTTATAGGGCTTTTCAGCATTGGCCGGATTCTTTTTAAAGGCGGCTTCCTCCCTGGAATTAAATTCCCGGTATAAGGCTTTCAGTTCGGAAAGGCCGTTTATATAGTCTTTCGGCTTGACACCTTCCGGGGTGTAGGAAAAACGCCACTGCTTGTCCGGATTCAGGGGCTCGTATATTTTATAGAACTTCACTTCGGGCGTGTCACCCTCGGCCGGTTTTACCAGACATTCGCGCATAAAGATAGGGTATGTCGCAGTCGCGTATTTATAAGTTACCTCGCGATTTTTTACATACCCTATGTATTTGGCCGAATACCAGTGCAGGGCCTCGGCGTTCTCCTGGGTGACACGGGGGCCGAGTATGCGTAACTGATCCGGGGTGAGATGATCGGCAAGCTCGAAAATTTTAGTACCGTCTTTCTGATCCTGGGAGGCCGGAACCTTACGGATATCCGGCTTGTTTACGTTACGGTTGAGTTCATCGGTTACGTTGTACATGGATGCAAGTTTAAGGATAGCCTCGTTAAACCGGAGGCCTTCCTCATACATGCAGATATCGACAGGGCTTTGAGCCGTTCCGGTATCGCCGAAATCCGTTACCTTATAAACCTGCTGGGAACCTTCCTTTCCGAACAATTTGATACAGGCCGACGCGTCGTCCTCTGACGGCCGGCGTTTGAAATGGCGGTTGGTTCCGACACAATCCCGGGCTTGCGGATAATAATGTAGAATAATATCCAGCCCGTTGTTGGTTACTTTGTAGATGTCTTCTGCCTTTATCATCGTTATAAAGTTACATAGTTACTTATTTTTCGTTGTTTTCCTCCTGCTTTGTTTTCAAGTCTCCCCAAGGTTGATACAGGAAAACGAATAATAACAGCCAAAGAAAGGCGGTTTTACCCGTATAATAAATGACAAAGGCAATCAGTCCCATAAAGGCAACCACGATAATAGCGTGGGCGATGTATTTTAAATTTTTATCTTTCATTGTTCAAACATGTTATACTGAATTGAAAAACCGAATTTGCTTAATCTCCTTTCCTGGAGAAGGGAACGTTTGTCATGTGAAGGCATAATGGCCACCAGGTGCTTTGTATCGAACTGGTAACCTTTCTTCCGCATCTGATAACGTAGGTTTCTTAGGCGTCTGTCTTCTTTCATGGCATTTCGTTAAGATCGTCTTAGTTTACAGAAGGCATGGCACACTATCGCAAAGGATAGCGTTTAAATCCTCCTGTATGGTTTCCTGCTGCTTCTTGTTCAGGTGTACCAGGAAATAACCTTTTCCGCCGGAAAGATTCTTAATCTCCGCCAGATTATACTTCCGGTCCACCGCATCCACGAACGCAGGGGATTCCATGGGGCGGAAGCTACTGAATATTTTATAAGTTCCACTGCTGCCTTCTATTCGTAGCGTGGTTAATTCATCGGGGGTGGTAATTGTTGATTTCATTTCTATTCTGTTATACGCCAAACAAAATTTGCTGTTTGGCAGATTTTAAATTATAACTTTCTATTGCTCTATCCAGTATGGCACGCCCTATCAACGGGTCTACACAGTTACGGAGAAGTTTTTCTTTTGCTGGATAACTATATTTATCCAGGTCAAATCCAAGCTTTGACATTTCCTTTTTTCTAATTTCTCCCTGAGTAATTCCCAACTTATCTTTATCGCCGCACATTCGACTTATTTTTATACGGCTTTCCAGATGCGGTATTTTAAAATTAGACCAGAAATAGTGTCGCCCACTTACCTGAGGAGGAATTAACGGGTCATAATAGCTCTTCACATTTTCAATGACATAACAACCTTGAAAAAAGTGTTGTAGTAATATTATCTCTTGATAAAGATTCATGTCCGGGTAACGGATGATTCCTTTAGCATTCAGGAAGTAATTTGTTATTGAGTGAGACGGGCATGGTGGCGAAGCCCAAACAAAATCGTACTCCATATAATGTTCTAAAAGGAATTGATGCGCATCCCCAATTACTACCGTGTCACCTGGATATAAGTCTTTATATATTTCCGCAATTCGGGGGTCGAGTTCAACCGCTGTTATATGATGAATATCACCCCAAAGTTTACGGTTTCCTCCAATGCCGGCATATAAATTAAGTATCTTCATTTCTTACTTGATTTGAATTATTTTTCACCACTTATTTTTAATTTTACCAATTCACCAATAGGATAGGTCGTATGTTTCGGTCTGTTTATTTTCACTTTATGAGAAGAAAGAAACAACGGAACAGATTCTATTCGATAGAAAGTGTAGTAAGCTTCTTTAGGAGCCGTTTTTACATATTTCTTTAAATATTCTTCTGCTTTATTTCTCGTATCAAATGCGGCAAGGATAGAAAACCAAACGCCGTCTTCTTCGTATTTTCCAGATTCCCTTTTAGTTACTATGTAAATTTTGCTCATTGTTGTTTATAGCTGTGCCGGAGGATAGCATCGAACTACCAATAACACCCGCTTTCGCCCTTCGGGGTTATCTCCACACTCCGGCGGTTATTATATGGAGCGGCAAAAGCCGCCCCGGTTATTTATTCACTTTTCTTTTCCGGAAGAAAAACAAAGTCCGCCCAAATATCAAGGAATTGTCGACCGCAATACGCTGCCAGTTCTGACGTTTTGAAGGCAAGCCGAACACCGATGCTCGCATTCGAGACCGATGAATCGTAACTCGCGTCCGCACACGAAACACCGCCTAACGCGCTCGCGCTGTAGCTCGACCGATACACCACACGAGACTTTTCTTCCTCGTCCAACTTATTGTATTCTTCCCCTGTATAAAGAATAAACCAAGGATAATAACGGTATTCATCCTCTATAAATTGAGGTTCCCAGCCTTCATTTAAAGCCTTGACAATGATACGGAGTTTCAGGAAAGCCAGAACGTCAGGTTCAAGACCGAGGGATATTTTATCCCGGCTCCATGCTTCCGCATCAATGCCAATTTCACGGCAGGCGTCCTCAAACGTCTTAATACGTTCTTTTACGTCTTTCTCCGGTTCATCAATAAGAGTTAAGATGCCATTTCTCCAGACGGCCGTTTTACCTTCCGGAATTTCGATTTCTAATTTCTTTGATTTCATTTTTCTTTTATTTATTGATTTTCACTATGGAAGATTTTTACGCCTGTTACTTCCTCGATCTTATCCTTGGCAAGTTCGGGAATACGACAACGACTACCCCGCCAATTACGAAAGGTATGTAATGGCACTTTACATGCTTCTGCCAATTTAAGGGACATTTCAGAAGATTCTTTTACCGGCAAATTCAAAAGGTACATTCTTAGTTTCTCGCCGTCATCATTCCTTTTTAATTTTTTTTTCGTCATACCTTTGTGATAAATATACTCATTATTATTAACTTTACATAGCAAAGGTATAATTATTTTCACCACAAGTGAATAAGAATTACGTTAATAAAAGTTATAACAAAGATGTAATATGGCTAATTTCTTGTTAATAAGAGAATTATGTGAGTTAAAGAAAATCACTATACGAGAACTTGCATCACGTATAGGAAAAGAAGATAGTAGCATACAGGCTATTGTCAGGAATGGAACAACGAATACAAAAACCATTGAGGCAATAGCAAAGGTTCTGGAAGTTCCTGTAGGTGTATTCTTTGATAATATTCCCATACCTGGAATAAAATCAAATGAACTTGATAAAGATGCAAAAATAGCTGATTTAGAAAGGATAATTGAGGAGAAGGAACGTCTAATACAAGTCTTATTAAGTAAGAAATAACCTGTAATAGATAAGAAATGTAGGCATATTGTAGGCTATACAATCATGCAAATAATTAATAATCAGGCGATTAAAGAACGTTACTTGAATCACTTTTACAAAACGCTGATTACCAATAAGATAATCAGCGTTTTCTCTTCTAAAGCAGCTGGAAAATATAAAGTCACTTGACCCACTATTATGGCTCAGTAGAAATTTAGTGGGGATACGCATATAGCTTAGCAATGCGGAATAGAAAGAACTTCTTATCTGCTACATCTCTGAGGTTCGCTCTGAACAATTTGATTTTGGCATTGAACGATTCTGCCATCGC
>ERZ772886.1960-NODE-1960-length-17591-cov-3.869583_pt1 | contig 17591 bp, 9 predicted proteins | sample MGYA00512128_ERZ772886 | MGnify/ENA primary metagenome ERZ772886 (study PRJEB29015, sample SAMEA2737698) | human gut metagenome | biome: human gut; feature: human-associated habitat; material: faeces | place: China | collected 2012 ... | reverse complement strand
GATGAAAGCACTGGTTGCGGCTATCGCTGCCGGTGGCTGGGTTGCGGTCGTGGTCATTGTTGTTATCTGTCTCATTGCGCTGATTGTCGGCTCTTGCTTCGGCATTTTCTTCTCCAGCGAAGATACCGGCTCAGAAAAGACGATGCGGCAGGTCATTCAGGAAATCAACCTGGATTACCAGAACGAGCTGGATGCCATCAAGGCTTCTGTTGAATACGATGCGCTTGAAATGTCCGGTTCTCGGGCCGTGTGGCCAGAGGTGCTGTCGATCTATGCCGTCAAGACGACCTCCGATCCGGATGATCCTCAGGAGGTGGCAACGATCACTCCGGAAAAGGAACAGCTTCTGAAGGACCTGTTCTGGGAGATGAACGAAATCACCCACCGGACGGAAACAAGGACAGAGACGGTTATTGTGGAGACGGATGACGGAAACGGCAATATCCTTGAGGAAGAGGTACAGGAGACGATTACGACGCTCTATATCGCCGTCAGTCACAAAACCGCGGATGAGATGGCTGCACAGTACGCCTTTAATGAGAATCAGAAGCAGCAGCTTGCAGAACTGCTTGCGCAGGACGGCAGCATGTGGGCGGCGGTGCTTTACGGAATCTATGGAGTGGATGACCAAATCGTTGCCGTGGCGCTGTCACAGGTGGGCAATGTAGGCGGAGAGCCCTATTGGTCATGGTACGGCTTTGGCAGCCGTGTGGAGTGGTGTGCCTGCTTCGTCAGCTGGTGCGCAAATGAATGCGGCTATATCGACACCGGTGTCATTCCTAAGTTCGCAGGCTGTGTCAACGGTGTCCAATGGTTCCGGGAGCGTGGGCAGTGGGCGGATAACGCCACGGAGCCCTCGCCCGGCATGATTATCTTCTTCGATTGGGACAACAAGGGCAGCTCCGGCCCGCAGGACAGTCAGTCCGACCATGTCGGTATCGTCCAGAAAGTCGAAAACGGCGTTGTCTACACCATCGAGGGCAACTCCGGCGATAGCTGCCGCGTCAATCAGTACCCGGTTGGCTATTATGAAATTCTCGGATATGGGGTGCCGAATCCGTAAAGCGAATTCTCATTTTATCCAGCACCAGGCTCAGAAATGGGCTTGGTGCTGGATTTTTTCTGTTTATGGAAGTAGAGGACACTACTTAACATAGGTTTAAGCTCCGGTAATGTCGCCTCCGAACGACAAAAAGGCACTTATAATCACAAATTTCGCCGATATCCATTGAATCTCGCCAACCTTTGTGATATACTATATTCTGTATAAATTTATTTGAACGGCCTCGCGCACGACAAGCAAAAAAGAGCCAATGGAGGTACGGCACATGAGAATAAGTTATGATAAACTCTGGCGTTTACTTGCAAAAAACAAGATGAAAAGATATGATCTCGCCGCTGCTGCCGGTGTAAGCACGTACACCATGGGAAAGATGTATAAAGATGAGCCGGTCTCCCTTGATGCAATCATGAAAATATGTCAGGTGTTCCACTGCGATATCGGGGATGTAGTAGAGATGGTTGAAGACAACTAGAAATTGCAGGCCTTTATAATAACACAACTACGATAAGTGAGGACTATTTATGGCAGCCATAAATGATTTGATAGCGCAAATTGAAGATATCGCACTGCGTGAGCGCATTGCAAAGGAAGTAGATCGCCTTTCCAAACAGAAAAAATTTGGGCTTGTGTTCGAGGAGCATCTGCCGGAATGTACGCCGCTTTACGACATCCCTGTGAAGGTCGGCGCTCTTGTAGCGAAGAAGGCCGGTGACGTCAATGATGTTTATAAAGTTCTCTGCATTGAGGACAATGCTGCGCAGTGCCTGCATCGGGAATCCAAAGAGATTGCGGATATCCCCCTTAATGACCTTGTGACTGTTGCGGAATTCGGCGAGCCAATTTATCCGTACTTAAAGCCTATTGACACTGTCTGCAATGCCCCGGACAGTGATCTTTGGCATACACTTATCGAGGCAGATAACTACCATGCCTTGCAGCTTTTAGAGTACCTCTATGCTGGCAAGGTGGACTGTATTTATATCGACCCGCCCTACAATACCGGCGCGAAGGATTGGAAATACAACAATGACTATGTGGACGGCAATGATGCTTACCGTCACAGCAAGTGGCTTTCCTTCATGCAGCGGCGTTTGCAGTTGGCAAAGAAACTGTTGAATCCGGCGGATTCTGTTTTGATTGTCACCATTGATGAGAAGGAATACCTGCATTTGGGGTGTCTATTGGAGGAAATGTTTCCGGAGGCAAGGATGCAGATGATTACAACAGTAATTAGCGCTAAAGGTGTAGTTCGTACTGGCCAGCTTTCTCGCGTAGAAGAATACATTTTTATTCTTGAGTGGGGTAGTTCTTGCGTCCAGCCAAGTATATATAATATGCTTGATGATGAGGTGAAAAAAGAGTCCGATAGATTCATCGAATGGTTGGGCTTTAGACGCAGGGCGCCTCAAGCAAAGAGAAATTCAAGGCCGAATCAGTTTTATCCCATTTATGTTAGCAATGTGGATGGGAAGATAGTTTCAATTGGAGATGTTGTAAAACATGGTGTTGATAGAAATTCAATTTTTGTACCAGATGGATGTACAGCCTTGTGGCCTTTAAGCAAGGATGGGGACGAAAGGCTATGGAGCCTTGTTCCGGAACAAGCTAGATTGAATTTTGAAAAAGGGTATTTGAAAGTTAATAATTGGAATCCCACAAGTAAAAGCGGTACGGTATATTATTTGCCGTCTGGGACAATTAAAGACATAGAAAATGGTAAGGCAACTATTATTGGATATAATGCAGACGGCTCGGTAGAAGCAAAATATCATTCCGAAGGGACTACGCCTCCAAAACGCGTGTGGAATATGAAAACACACAATGCTGAGACATACGGCACCAACATCTTGAATGCAATTATCGGGAAAAGGTTCGATTATCCGAAATCTCTTTACGCTGTTCATGATGCAATTCGTTTCTTTGTTGCCAACAAACCTAATGCTATTATCATTGATTTTTTTTCTGGCTCAGGCACGACACTGCATGCGGTCAATCTCCTTAATGCCGAGGATGGCGGGCATCGCCGCTGCATCATGGTGACAAACAACGAAGTTTCCGCTGACGAGGCAAAAACTCTGAAAGACAAAGGCTATCAGCCCGGCGATGCGGAATGGGAAAAACTCGGCATCGCCCACTATGTTACTTGGCCACGTACGGTCTGCTCCATTGAGGGGCACGATGTGAATGGCAATCCTCTCAAGGGAGATTATCTTGGCAGCGAGCCTCCGATGCATATGGCGGACGGTTTCAAGGCAAATGCCGCATTCTTCAAGCTCAGCTTTTTGGATTCCACGGCAGTTTCGCTCGGTATGCGCTTCTCGGAAATGCTGCCCACCTTGTGGCTAAAAGCTGGTGCGAAGGGAAAATGCCCGGAGCTTCCCGGTGAGCAGATTCCGGATATGCTGATTCTGCCAGAGAATAAATTTGCGGTCTTGATCAACGAGAATGCATTCGCCGATTTTGCAGAAAAGCTTGCCGAGCATTCTGAGATACAGACCGTATTCTTGGCAACCGATTACGAAGTGAATTATCAGTCCATGGTGAAAAATCTGAATGTCACAGAGGCATATCAGCTTTACCGGGATTACTTGGATCACTTCCGTTTGAACAGAGGGAGGAATTAAGAATGATTTGCGAACTATTCCCATTCCAAAAGCAGGCGGTCAATGATATGCGTCTCCGCGTGGCTATGGCACTGAATAACTATCGCATGCTGAAAATCCCTCAGGTAGTTTCGCTTCAGGCCCCTACGGGGTCCGGCAAGACAATTATCATGTCTGCTCTGATTGAAGATATCTTCTACGGCTCGGAGCAGTTCACGGAACAGCCAGACGCAATTTTTGTATGGCTCTCGGACTCTCCGCAGCTGAATGAACAGTCCAAGCAGAAAATTGAGCAGAAGGCAGATAAAATCCGCATTGACCAGTGTGTGGTGATCTCCGACGAATCCTTTGACAGAGAGATTCTGGAAGATGGTCATATCTACTTCCTGAATACACAGAAACTCGGCAAAGCCGGTAATCTGAGCCGCCATTCGGATACGCGACAGTATACGATTTGGGAAACCATTGAAAACACGGCAAGAGAAAAAGCTGACCGGCTGTATTTCATTATTGATGAAGCACATCGCGGCATGCAGGGTCGCCAAGCCGGAACGGCAACCACCATTATGCAGCGCTTTATCAAGGGCAGCAACGAGCAGAAGCTTTCGCCCATTCCTGTCGTCATCGGAATGAGTGCGACCGCTGATCGTTTTAATGCTTTGGTAGGCCAAGGCACTAGCTCCACCTTGCATAAGGTTGTCATTTCACCGGCTCAAGTTCGCCAGTCCGGACTTCTTAAAGATCGTATTATCATCACTTATCCGGAAGACCCGACCAAGCACGGCGACATGGCTGTGCTCCAAGCGGCAACAGATGAGTGGCAGGATAAGTGCAAGCACTGGTATCAGTATACCTATGAGCAGCACTACACCAATGTAAATCCTGTATTTGTTATCCAAGTCTGTGCCGGCTCCGGTACGAGAATATCTGACACCGATCTGGACGATGTGATTGCCAAAATCGAAGAGCGCATGGGCGACAGCTTCAAGGAAAACGAGGTCGTACATACCTTTGGCTCTACAGGCGCGTTGATGATTCACGGATTGAATGTGCCTCATATTGAGCCTTCGGAGATTGCGGAAGACCGCCGCATCCGTGTGGTTCTCTTCAAAGAGAATCTGTCTACCGGTTGGGATTGCCCTCGTGCAGAAACCATGATGTCTTTCCGTCGTGCAGAGGATGCGACATATATTGCGCAGCTGCTCGGACGTATGGTTCGTACTCCACTTCAGTGTCATGTTCTCGTTGACGATTCTTTGAACGATGTGCGTCTGTTCCTGCCGTATTTTAACCAAGATACCGTGCAGAAAGTGATTGACGAATTGCAGGCGACTGAAGGCGGAGAGATTCCGACGGTCATCGATGGCGAATCTATGGATGAACAGACTTATGACACTTGGTCGGTTCACTCCGGAAGAAAGAAAACACCGCAGCAAACGCCCGGTCAGATGACAATATTCGATTATCCGAATGGCTTCCAAGGCGAACCTGCGGCATCGCCTTCCGTTCCGGCTGGCGATGCGCCAGCACTGACCAGCGGCACATCGGATTCGACAACTATGGCACAGAAGCATGATGAAACCGTTGCTCCGACAACACCAGCACCGACTGTTTCTACTCCGGCAACGCCGTCGAATCCTCAGACAACAATGCCTACAAACGGTGTACCCGCAACACAGACGCCTGCACACCAGGAACCGGCCGTAGCTGGCACACCAACAACCGGCGAAGACGAACATATCCCAAAGAAAGAACCGCCGATGCTGACACCGGTTGTCCCACAGCTTTCCCTACTTCCAACTATAGACCGTGAAGGTATCACAAAGTTTATCAACGAACAGGGCTATTTGACCTATATTGTCCGCTCCGTAAAAATCAACAGCTACCTGAAATCTCTAATGAGCCTAGCAGGATTGCTGACGCAGTTCAATATTTGCATTACGGCAACGGACGATGTTAAGAACGATGTTTCGGAGCTGATTCGCAAGTATGTGACCGATTTGCGTAAGGCCGGAAAATATGCCGAGCTCACAAAGCAAGTCATGGAAATGAAGCTTTCCGTCCAGATATTTGACGTCTTTGGCGAAGCAATCCATACCGACCAGCAGATCGACCTGTTTACAACATCGGAGTCCGACCTTGACCGCCAGCTGAGAGTGGCGGACACCAAGATGGGTGGTTGCGGATTCCACTTGGCGTATGGTCGTAAATACTTTGACCTCAGTAATCCGAACGCCTTTAAGGTGGATTGTATTCTGTTTGCGTTCGACAGCGAATGCATCGCGGAGTTGAATCAGTACGCCGAGAAGAAGTTCCACGAGCTGAATGATGAGTACCGTAAATACATAGTGGCTAAACCGGAGAAATGCCAAAAGCAGTACAGCGATATTGTCGCCAACGGCGATGAAATCAGTAAGCATAATTTTACTCTTCCGGAAACGATCAGTGCCAAGGTAGAAGCAGACGGAATAAAGTACACTGACCATCTTTTTGCCAATGCAGATGGCGTTGCGAAAATCAAGCTGAATGGTTGGGAACAGGCCGTTCTAGCTGAAGAGCAGAAACGAGAGGACTATGTTTGCTGGCTCAGAAATCCGTCGCGCCAAGCTTGGGCGCTGCGTATGCCATACGAAATTGACGGAAAATGCAAAGAGATGTATCCGGATTTTATCATCGTCCGTCGCGATCCGATTCTTACATATGTGATAGATATATTGGAACCGCATAATCCGGACTTCAAGGACAACTTGGGCAAAGCTAAAGGACTTGCAAACTATGCAGCAAACGAGCCGAGAATTGGCAGGGTGCAGCTGATTCGCATCGGAAAAGATGCGGCAAAAAACGACCGTTTCAAGCGGCTGGATCTTGCAAAAGGCACCATCCGAAACAAGGTGTTGGCGGCCATCAATACGGATGAGTTAGACCACATCTTTGATACAGACGGTGTGTTTGAAGATTAAACTTATTATATAGGCAGGGGTTCATGATGAAACACAGTAGTGCCACAGCAGGTTCGTACAACTTTATAGATTTGTTTGCAGGAGCCGGTGGATTATCCGAAGGCTTTATACAGGCCGGGTTCTCCCCTGTGGCGCATGTGGAGATGAATGCCTTTGCCGCACAAACATTGGAAACACGAACGGGATACTACTGTCTCAAGGAAAAAGGACAGCTTGATGTTTATCGCAACTACATCCAAGGGAAAATCTCCCGCAATGAGTTTTTAAGTGCAGTTCCGAAAGATCAGCTGGATTCTGTGCTCTGCGAAACCATGTCGGATGAGACCCTTCCGGGGCTGTTTGCCAAGATCGACAATATCCTCAAGCAGCGCGGCATCGAAAAGGTGGATGTCATCATCGGTGGACCGCCTTGCCAGGCTTATTCACTAGTTGGACGGGCGCAGAGCAGCCACATGGGCACACCAATGTCAGCCGACCCAAGAAATGACCTTTATAAGCTTTACGCAAGATTCCTCGATAGATACAAGCCGAGGCTTTTCGTATTTGAAAATGTGATGGGAATTCAGTCTGCAAATGGAGGTGAGACTTGGAAAAAAGTTCAGGAGTCATTGCGCTCCGTTGGCTATGAAATCGATTGGCGCGAACAAAATTCAAAGGATTACGGCGTGCTTCAAAACCGCAGAAGAATCATCATTGTCGGATGGCTGAAAGATAGCGGCCTGTCTTATCCAGAATTTGAGAAAAAGCCCGCTAGCGCAAAGGTAAACGATATACTCAGCGATTTACCGGCGCTACATCCAGGCGAAGGGGCTAATGAATACGACTCCGACGCGGTCAGCGAATACCTGAGAAGCACCGGGATTCGTAAAGGAAGTGATGTCCTGACGCACCATTGCGCAAGGCCAAATAAACAGAGAGATATTGCGATTTATAAACGCACCATTGCATTGTGGAATGATGGGCACAAGCGGCTAAACTACAACGATCTGCCAGACGAGCTGAAGACGCATAAGAACAGAAGTTCTTTCCTCGATCGTTTCAAGGTTGTGGAGGGTGATTTGGAATGCTGCCACACAATGTTGGCACACATCTCGAAAGATGGGCATTACTTCATTCACCCAGACATAGAGCAGCACCGTTCAATAACGGTTCGAGAAGCAGCACGAATTCAATCTTTCCCGGATGACTATTACTTTGAGGGGCCAAGAACCGCACAGTTCGTACAAATCGGCAATGCGGTTCCAGTACTGATGGCAAAAGAAATTGCGGCAGGAATTGCCACAGAGCTAAGTCAGGAGGATAAGGATGGAAAGCAATCTCCTACTTGAACAGTATAGCTGGTATAAAAAGCGGTATTTGGACGAATCCCCGTTCAAATGCTTGCTGAACGCAAACATTGAACTTAATCCCCATCAGATCAATGCATTTTGCGCCGCAATACAGGCATTAAAGACCGGTGGAATCATTTTGGCGGACGAAGTCGGCTTGGGCAAAACGATTGAAGCCGGCCTAGTGCTCAACTATGTGTTGGATTCCGGTGCGAAAAAGGTGCTTATTTCCCTTCCTGCGACATTGCGGAAGCAATGGGAAATTGAACTCTTGGAGAAGTTCGGGCTGCATTCTGTCATTCTTGACCGATACACGGTTGAGCATGATATATCCAACATTCAGCACCAGCTTGAGAATCGAGAGAAAGTAAGCATTGTACTGACATCGTATGATTACTCATCCAAACTGATCAGGCGTTTTCGCCATATCAAATGGGACTTCCTTATCATTGATGAGGCGCACAATCTCCGGAATGTCTTCCATGGGACAAAGCGTGCAAAGAATCTCTATGATTTGACGCATGGGATTCCGAAGCTCCTGCTTACCGCAACGCCTCTGCAAAATGCGCTGACAGATCTGCATGGCTTGGTGTCTTTCATTGACCCTAGAATTTTTGGCTCGGAGAAAGTCTTTAACAGGCGTTTCGTTGGAGGCGGCGACTACGAGGAGTTGAAGCAGGAACTACTCCCGGTTCTTTATCGCACACTTCGTCGGGATGTCGGCAAATACATGGCCTTCAGCAAGAGAACCTGTATCACTGTGGACTTTCACCTAGGGAAAGAGGAACGGGAACTTTATGAAGCAGTAAACAACTTCCTGAAAAAAGAAAACCTGTATTCGATTCCGTCATCCAATCGTGCTCTCATTATCCTTGTTGTGCGAAAGCTCCTAGCATCATCGAGTTTTGCGTTGATTGATACTTTTGAAGTCCTGCAAAAGCGCTTAGAAAAGTTGTATGAAGGCACAAAATCTGCAAAAGCTCAAGAAGGATTCGACCTTTTCTGGGCTTTTGTCGAGGATGAGATCGACGAGACGGGATTCGATGATATTGAGGATGATGAGACCGTCGCAAAAAAGCAAGAGATTCAGGACGAACTTGATGAAGTACACAGAATTCTTGATGTCGCAAGAGAAATAAAATCGAACGCCAAGATTAAGGCATTACAAGAAGCTCTAGCTACGGCATTTGCCCGTCAACGTTCAGAAGGGATTGCTGAGAAAGCCGTTGTATTTACAGAATCTAAGAGAACGCAGAAATACATTGCAGCGGAGCTTAGAAAGTCTGGCTACGATGAAAAAGATATCCTTCTTTTTAATGGTGACTTCGACGACGCTATGACTAAGGAAATTTATCGGACTTGGCGTGTTAAAAATTATGGAAAGCCCGATTATGGCCGTAGCGTAGAGTATAAGCACGCTATCGTGGATTACTTTAAGGATCACGCTAAAGTGTTGATCGTCACCGATGCCGGTTCAGAAGGTTTGAACTTGCAGTTTTGCAATACGATTCTCAACTATGACTTACCTTGGAACCCGCAGAAAATCGAACAGCGTATTGGCCGCTGCCACCGCTATGGCCAAACCCATGATGTTGTCGCCGTCAACTTCCTGAACACCGATAACGAAGCAGATCGAAGAGTATACGATATTCTTTCAAGAAAATTTGAACTTTTCGATGGAGTCTTTGGTGCATCCGATGTTGCCCTCGGTGCTCTGGAATCCGGAGTAAGCTTTGAGAAGCGTATTTTGGAAATATATCAGCAATGTGGAACAGTCAAAGAGATTGACCGTGAGTTTGATAAACTGAATCGTCAGCTCGATTCAAAAATCAATGCGCATGCTGCGGAGCTTCGTTCCATCCTACTTACCGAAAGCCGAGAAGCTAAGGGAGAAGCCTTAGAGAAGACAAAAGCAGATATCGAGAAGTATCTCCACGATGTCGAATATTGGAGCAAGTTCAGCGAGCCGGAAATGGATCGCAGCTTGTATTATTGGCAAATCGATAACTGGGGTGAACGCATCTTCGGTTCTCATGGAACATTATTTCTCGGAGCCTTTATGGACAACACAAAGCTATTGTTCCCTGTACTCCTGCTTTGCGATGAGAATGGCGAATATATAGACTTTACGGAAGATGATATCGTTTCTGCATTGGAGGACGCGGATGATTCGGATATTCGCTACTTCAAGCCAACAGAGGCAGAACAGGCCAATTTTAATCGCATATACAATCGACTGATTGGCGAGGCCAAAAGTCAGCACGATAAAGCAGTGGCACCAGTTCTCGCCTACAATAAGAGGAAAATCGAGAACTGGGTTAATGTTCAGCGAGAGCAATTGCAAGTCCAGCTTGGAGAGTCGAAAAAAGAAGTCGAAGATCTCATTTCTGCGGAGATGATGGCATCGGATTCTCTTGAAAAAAAGGACATTCGTAAGAAGACGGCAGAAGCGAAAAAGCGGATGGACAAGCTTCAGAGAGAATTCCCAAAACGGCAAAATGAAATAGAGGACGAAGCCAAGAATGAAATTGATAGTTTCAATCGTTCTCAAGAGATCAATCCGATACTTCTCGTCAACATTGTTTTGAAGTTCTGATAGGAGGAGCAAATGGCAGATAGATTTAAGTTCGCTGAAGTGCGGCAAAAGGTCATTGATATAATGAAGATGGATCTGCTGGGTCCTAGCAGCGAAGAGGAAGTGCTATCGCAGAACCCACGATTTGAGTATTTAGTCGGGATGCTTGCGCCTCAAACGAATGAGGATGATGGATCAAATGAGCAGGAAGTCGATGGCGATGCCTCTTTTGAAGGAGACGATAATTACACAGCGGGCGAAGAGGACGACAACGAGCCTGTTTCTACCAATCGATTTAAGATACCGTCCTCCATTGGCATTAGCTTTTATGTAGAAAGCGGCACTTCTGGATTTAATGTCGATGTGTCTTGGGGAGACTATGTAAAATCGACTGATAAGACCGTTAATAAGGATGGCAAAGAAATCAATGTCAATACATACACTCGGCATCCGCAGAAAGAGACTATTGCGATTGAGCTGGCTTCCTTTAATAAGAGTCAAGAATATCCGTTAGTTTGTGACCCCAATGTTGTCCTGTATATTTCCAAGATCGGATTACGGCAAGGCTATACTTTGGTAACAGCGTATGTTATTAACCGCCGGAAAAATTCTGAAAGTGACATTGCCGGGCTGATGTTTCAGGTCAAGCTGCGCGCCTACTCGCCGAGTGGAGAAAACATTTTCTTTGCTGAGCATATTTGCAGGAAGATTCTTGCAGTGGATGAATTCTACTTTGCACAGCGCCCTATCTTAGGAAGAGGTCGCGGCTGCGCAGCAACTTGGAAGGCAAATGCAAATGGCCGCGCTTCGGAGATATCATCAACATTTATACCGGAATATGAGTTTCCGGGCGTAAGTGCTGCACTGGAAGGCTTTGATCCCTTCTATTTTTCCATGCGTACACTTTCTGTTTTGAAAAATAAAGATGACATCATTGCCCGCCTTAATGTCCTAGCAGATTCGTATGCCTCTTGGATTCAGGAGAAGCTGGTTGAAGATTCCAAGATGGCAGACAAGAAGTTTAGAGAAGAAATTGGCAACGATATCATCAATAAATGCGTCGAGGCATTGAACAGAATCCGCGCCGGTATTCAGCTGCTTGTTGAGGATGCCGTTGTATTTGATGCGTTCTGCTTTATGAACCGTGCGATGATCTTACAGAGAAATATTATGAATTTCTCGAAGAAGCACGGTGCGGGTGTTGAATGTAGCTTCAAGGATTTCGTCGATCCGCGTAAGCCGGAGAACAATTTCGGGTGGAGACCGTTCCAGATTGCCTTCATTCTGATGAATTTGAAAGCAATTGTTGATCCAGCAGGCAAAGAACGAGAGATCGTTGACCTTCTCTATTTTCCGACTGGTGGCGGTAAGACAGAAGCATACTTGGGCCTTATGGCCTTTGTCATTGCAAACAGAAGATTGCGTTCCAAAGATACCGATGAATATAACCGCGATGGAGGCGTAACGGCAATTTTGCGTTATACGCTTCGTCTTCTTACTACTCAGCAGAGAGACCGTATCACAAAGATGGTTTTGGCTGCAGAAATGATTCGCGCAAGGGAATATCCAAAATACGGCAAAGAGCCAATCAGCATTGGATTCTGGGTCGGCGGAGGCGTTACCCCAAATACCTTTGAAGAGCTTAAAGAAGATCCGGAAGATCCGCAAAAGACACGGAATGCTAGGAGCAAGAAGAACCTTATCTATAAGCAGCTTTTAACTTGTCCATTCTGTGGAAAGCCGCTGAAGGATGAGAACTTTTATATTGATATCCCTACAAAGTCGGTTAACATCTACTGCTCGGATAAAATGTGCATGTTCTATCGCTATAAACAGGGCAACAAGATGAAAATACCGGTTTATCTTGTCGATGAAGAAATATACGCAAAGTGTCCGACAATCATCTTGTCCACGGTGGATAAATTTGCACGTCTGCCTTGGGATGTTAATACGAACACCATCTTTGGTCGTGTTGATAGGCTATGCAGTCGCGATGGCTATGTTGCAATTGGCGCAGAGCATTCCAGACACAATCGTACGGAAGAACTGCCGACATCCATATTGACACCGATTAAGCCGTTCCTGCCGCCCGAATTGATTATCCAGGACGAGCTCCATCTGATTACCGGCCCACTGGGAACCATATATGGTGCCTATGAAACTATCATAGAGGACTTGTGTACATATTCTGCTGCCGGAAAGACAATTAAACCGAAATATGTGGTATCAACGGCTACGATAAAAAATGCAGCCGAACAGACCAAATGTCTCTATGGCAGAAAAGAAACTGCCCAATTCCCGCCAAATGGTTTTGAAATCGGAGATAGCTTCTTTATTCGTGAAATTCCGGTTGAGAATGATCCGTTCAGAAGGTATGTGGGCATTTGTGCGTCTGGGCAATCTGTAAAGACCGCCTTGCTGCGAGTCTATGCCATTGTCCTACAGGCGGCATATAACCTGTCTCAAGAAGAGGAATGTAAGGATTACATCGACCCGTACTATACCCTTGTCGGATATTATAACAGTATTCGAGAGCTTGGCGGCGCAGTGCGCTTGCTTCAAGATGACATTCCGGACAGAATCCAGCGCATCAAGAAAAAATATGGTATGAGTAAACAGCGTTTCCTCAACCACAAGGTTGAGATAACTTCACGAATGTCTTCCTACGACATTCCGAAAAAGTTAAGCCAACTGGAGATACCATATACATCTAAAGAATGTCTAGATACTGCCATTGCAACAAACATGATTGCTGTAGGTATGGATGTGGATCGCCTCGGCTTGATGGTTGTAACTGGTCAGCCTAAGCAGAACTCCGAGTACATCCAGGCAACCAGCCGTATTGGACGTTCTTTCCCCGGATTGGTCGTAACGCTATATAACCCATACAGGCCTCGTGACCTATCGCATTATGAGAACTTTACAGGTTATCATTCTCAGCTTTATCGCTTCGTTGAGGGGACTACAGCAACGCCGTTCTCTGCAAGAGCGCGTGACCGGGTATTGCACGCTTTAGTTATTTCGGCAATCCGTTTGCATTATCCGAACTTGGCCAATAATGACGGAGCTGCGGCGATTTCAGAACTGACAGATCAGCAGCTTGATGAGATTAAAGCGTTGATTCTGAACAGGCTGAATATTATCAAGCCAACGGCGAAGGCAGATGCTGAACAAGAAATTGATGATTTTATTTGCAACTGGAAACTTTTAGCTGCGCAGCCGAAAGGCCTTAAATACTATGTCTTCAAGACGGAAAAATATAACCGCTTGATGAATAGCTATGGTGAAGTTTGCACTGATTTCGAGAAGGCAACGCTTCGCTCTATGAGAGAAGTAGAAAGCTCAGCCAACATGTATTATTACACGGAGGAGTAAAAGCCTATGTTTGACAATAATAAATTAGGCGAAATTCGTCCTAATCAGTTGATTACAACATTTGGACCAGGTGCGATTGTGGATGCGGTAAAGGACTCCGTCACCATACTTGACCTAAACTATTGGAAGGAGAAAGGAAAGAAAATCATCGACGGAAGATTGGCCTCCTACTTGAGTGTCGATTGCTTTTATATGCCAAGAACATCTTATAGTGGAGATATTCCGGCAACATCCTTCCCTTATATGCATGTATGCTCCAGTGTCAAGTGCGGAAGGATCTTTGATGTCAGAGATAACTTCGACTTGGACAGGTACCTGAAATTTGGTGTAACCTGCCCATTCTGTCACAAACCGGCGTATCCTTCTCGTTTTATCACGATTTGCGAGAATGGACATATGAACGATTTTCCTTGGAGCTGGTGGGTTCATGATGGGAGTTCCACATGTAAAGGTACGCTGCGCATGTATTCCACGGGCAATACATCTACGCTTGCAGATATGTGGGTGGAGTGCTCGTGCGGAGCGAAGAGAAGCATGAGCGGTGCAACTCAGAAAGAAAATTTTGAAGGCATGACCTGCTCCGGACATCACCCGTTTCGCCCACATCACAAGAATGAGAAATGCGATAAAATCTTGATTCCCTCTCAGCGCGGTGCATCAAACGTCTACTTCCCGGTAATGAGAAGTGCCATTTCTATTCCACCTTGGATAAACCCACTTTACAACTTGATTGATGAGCATTTGCGGTTAATTGATAGCTATGAAGAAGATTTCGGAGACATGGGCTTAGATAAGGCATATCAAAAATTCTTCTCTGCTTTCACAAGAGAGGAATTTGATGCGGCTTTATTGCGGAGAAGGCAGAATATCAAGGAGTTCACAGAGATCAAGCAGATGGAGTACAATGCGATCACACATCATGCTGACCCTGTGTACGCGTCCAATAAGATGCACTTTAAGGCGGAAGAAGATCCGCTGCCTGAGTATTTGCGCCCATATTTCAAGCGCGTGATTCGTATAACACGCTTGCGCGAGGTGCGAGTATTGCTTGGTTTTACAAGAGTTGATGCGCCAGACCCAGACGCAGACGAACAGACCAATATCGTCTTTCTCAACAAAGGAAAAACTGAACGCTGGCTACCAGCTGCTGAGATTCATGGTGAGGGAGTCTTTATTGAGTTTAACAGGGATACCATTGACTCTTGGCTGAGTTCACCGCAACTGAGTGCACTATCTCAGAAATATGCGCAGTGTTACAAGGAATTTTGCGAATCAAAAGAATGGACGATAACCACTTTGAGAGATGCGCGATATGTTCTAATGCATACCTTTGCACATTTGCTGATAAAACAAATGTCAATGGCATCTGGCTACTCATCTTCCGCAATTCGCGAACGAATCTACTTCGGAGATGATATGTCCGGTGTATTGCTCTACACTGGAAGTTCAGATAAGGAGGGCTCTCTTGGTGGATTAGTTGAGTTGGGCAACATCAGCCAGCTTAGAATTCTAATGCGAGATGCATTTCAAGAAGCTCTGGTTTGCACTAATGACCCGGAATGCTTAAATAACACGCCGGCCGGAAACAATTCAAACGGCGCGGCCTGTCATTCGTGCTGCATGATTTCTGAAACCGCATGTGAAAACGGGAATCGAATGCTGGATAGAGGACTTATTGTCCCCATTGATGGTAGGGAGGATCAAGCTTATTTCAAAGCTTTGGTGGAAGAATTATGTCAACTGGATGCATGAACTTGGATATCTTATTAGACCAGATCCTCTCAGATGCTTTGGCGGGGGCGAATGAATCAGTCCGCGCGATTCAAAGGAGATATCCATCTCTTTCAGAGCGAGAAGCATCGGAGATATTTTCTATGATATCGTCAGCAGCGGAGCGCAGTGATGATAGTGCAGAACTGATTATCACTGCATCACCATCCTTTGCGTTGAGAGTCAAACCGACCAAAGTAGTTGTAAACGCAATGCTCTCAAATGCGAAAAGCAGCATCCTTATTACCGGATATTCACTCTCTGACTATTTCAGCGATTTGGTTGATTGTGTCATCCGGAAAAGTCAAGAGGGGGTGCTTGTCAAGTTCTTTGTGAACGATATTGATAGCCAGAAATCTTTTGATCGTTTATGCCGGTATAAGGGCAGATTCTTGAGAATTTACAATTATCCGAAACAGGAAGACAAGATGTCTGCACTTCATGCCAAAGTGATTTCTGTTGATCAGCAGGACACTTTGATTACATCCGCGAACCTTTCCTATCACGGGCAAGAAGGCAATATTGAGCTCGGCACAAAAATCCATTCTAGGGATTTAGCAAGACAGGTTGAAGATGTATTCACCAAGTTGGTGTTCAAGAAAGCATTCGTTGAATTATAAGAATTGGAACTCTTATAGAAAAACTGGCGCAACCCATACATACTAAGCGAGGTATACCCAATGGACATAGATGCAAAACTCAGGCCTTTATACCTTACCCAAATACTGAAGGAACGTACGGACGAGGACCACTACCTGACTACTCCTCAACTTTGCGCCATTCTGAAGGATGAGTACGGTATGGAGACACATCGCACGACGATAAAGAGCGATATTGAGATGCTCCAGCAAGCCGGAATCGGCATACAGGCGGTGCGGTCATCGCAAAATCAATACAACTTCATAGACCGTGAATTCGATATTGCCGAACTCAAGCTGTTGATTGATGCGGTAGAGTCTTCCAAATTCATTACCAAGAGCAAGAGTGAGCAGCTTGTCGCCAAGTTGACTTCATTCGCCGGTGCCTTCAAGGGCAGAGAACTCAAGCGCAATCTTGCCGTTGACGGAAGAATCAAACCAGAGAATGAGCAGATTTTCTATATTGTCGATGTAATCAACGAGGCAATCAACCATCGCAGAAAAATTCGTTTTCAAAAAACTGAGTACAATATTCGCAAGGAAGTTGTGCTGCATAACAATGGTGAAAAGTACACATTCAGCCCATATTCTCTTATCTGGGACGGCGATTTTTATTATGTTGTCGGCTATTCGGATAAATACAAGAGCATTGGAAGTCACCGAGTTGACCGAATCGCAAAACAGCCGGAGATTCTGGATGAGCCTGCTGTGCCGCAGCCTATGGGCTTTGATATGAACAAGTATATCAAGACGACATTCCGGATGTATAACGCGCCACGCATTGAAGTAGAACTCATCTGCGATAATAGTCTTATGGACGCCATGATTGACCGCTTCGGGACGGATGTGCATACCTACGCCTGCGACCGTCAGAATTTTCGTGTAATCGAAGAGGTTGCTGTCGGCAAGGTGTTTTTCAATTGGATTTTCGGCTTTGAGGGCAAGGTCAGGATTAAGGCACCCGAAAATGTGAAACAGCAGTATGAAGATATGGTGCGTCGTGCGGCTGAGATGATTGAGTGAGAAATAATATTTACAATATATGCTGATTTGCTCGTGCAGAAGCACTTCCAGCATATAATCTATTCTCGATAAAACTAAACAACTTAATTTCTGGAGATGGCACTCTGTGCCATCTCATTTTTTTAAAATCTATTGTCACTTACGACCGACACCATCGAAATACCCCCTTGAAATTATAAAATTGCCGAGTATAATAACATTATGGGATTTCAAATCCCGTATAGAAACAGAGGTGCTGATATGAGAACGAAGAATC
>ERZ772886.1955-NODE-1955-length-17617-cov-4.696333_pt1 | contig 17617 bp, 21 predicted proteins | sample MGYA00512128_ERZ772886 | MGnify/ENA primary metagenome ERZ772886 (study PRJEB29015, sample SAMEA2737698) | human gut metagenome | biome: human gut; feature: human-associated habitat; material: faeces | place: China | collected 2012 ... | reverse complement strand
AAGAGAAAGTTGGTGCTGCTGGTGAGGTTGAAGGAGACTCAGAATTGATTAGTTATATTGAGAACTTTGGACAGGAAGATACTCTAAGTAGGGATTGGAATACAGAGTTAAGATAGTATGGATAAGAGTCTTATAAATAGAGTATTGAATGGTCTTGAAGAGAGAAGGAAAAGGGTCATCAATGGTGGTATAAACTCTATTCCTTCTCCTTTTATTAGGTTTAGTGAGGATTTCTTGGGAGTAGAACAGGGTAAGTATTATGTTGTAACTGGCTCAACAAAGTCAGCTAAGACTCAAATAGCATCTTATTTGTTCATATATAATACTTTACTTTATGCCTATAATAATCCTAACAAGTTAAGGGTTAAGATATTTTATTATCCTTTGGAGGAAACTCCTGAAGATATTATGACAAGATTCATGTCTTACCTGCTCTATACATTGAGTGGGTATAAGATAAGAATCAGTCCAACTGACCTAAGGTCTGTCAGGAATAATAAAGTATTAGATGAAACTATAATAGACTTACTCAAAAAGGACGAGTATTTGGATATTCTTAAATTCTTTGAAAGTAATGTTATATTTAGTGCATCTACAAATCCTACAGGAGTATATAATGAGTGTAGGAAGTATGCAGAAAGTAATGGTATTGTACACACTAAGAAGCAAACTATAAAAGGAGAATTAGGAGAAATTACTACTGTGGGTGCCTTTGATTGGTATGAATCTAATGACCCAGATGAGTATAGAATTATATTCTATGACCATATATCATTGACTAATACTGAGAGAGGAATGTCCTTGAAACAAAGTATTGACAAATTAAGTGAATACTGTGTTATACTTAGAAACAGATATAACTTTAGTCCTGTAATTGTACAACAGCAAGCCTTTGAAAATGAGGGTATTGAGAACATAAAACTCAATAGAGTAAGACCTACGGTTGCAGGAGCTGCTGATTCAAAGTATACTATGAGAGATTGTAATGTAGCTTTAGGTATATTTAGTCCTTTCAAGTATGAACTTAAAGAATACTTTGGTTATGACATTTCAAAGCTAAGGGATAATTGTAGATTCTTGGAGGTGCTTATTAATAGAGGTGGAAGTCCAGGTGGTATAATAGCTTTATACTTTGATGGAGCTGCCAACTATTTCAGTGAGCTTCCTAAAGCAGATAACCCTAAGATTCAGAATGTATATAAATCTCTTCAAGACATGAGAGCAAAGATAGCTAAATCATTTTTTAGTTATGGAATAAGTAAAATAGATAAAGAGTTGTGGATAACTAAACTATTTAGTAAATTTGCAGCCCTTTTCAAGTAAGAATTATGAAGTCAGGTATCTACAAAATTGAGAATAAGGTTAATGGCAAGGTGTATATAGGCTCCTCCAACTCTATAAAGAGAAGATGGCAGAAGCATAAAGCACTACTAAGACATGGTAAACACCAAAATAGCCACTTACAGGCTGCTTGGGATAAGTATGGAGAAGATAACTTTTCTTTCTCTGTAATAGAACTATGTCCTATTGACCAACTCATAAGTAGAGAGCAGTACTTCATAGACTCTATTAATCCCGAATATAATCAAAGCAAGATTGCAGGAAGAATTGAAATGACAGATGAAGTAAAGCAGAAATTATCATGTTCAACTGTGAATGCCTATAAGGATGGGAAGCTAAAAAGGACAAATAAAGAAGTTTTCCAATATGACTTAAAGGGGAATTTCATTAGAAAGTTTGATTCTTTGAAGGAAGCTACTGAATATGTTAATGTTGATTTACATCATTTATCTCAAGTCTTGAATGGTAAAAAGAATGTTGCAGGTGGTTATGTTTGGAGATTTTACAAAGTGGAAAAGTTGGATGTTTGGTTTAATAGAATGGGGAGACCCTTGACTAAAGAACCATACAGACCAAAGAAAAAGTATAATAAAATTAAAATTGAATCAAATGGCTAAAATACTTGTTTTGGCAAAAAGTGGGTTTGGAAAGACTACTTCCTATTGTGGTAGGGAGAAGTTAGGTATCAAAGGTCTTGACCCAAAGGAAACTTATGTTATTCAGTGTATTGGTAGGGGTGTTCCTAACCCTAACTTCAAACTGATTGAGGGCAACATTGGAGTAGAGAATGTAGGTAAGCCTACACAGAAACTTACAAATGCAAATGCCCTTGGTACAGGCAATAGAGTGCAGGTAGATGGTCTCACAGGTCTTGACAGATTTGCAGCAGTGACAGAGATTATCAATATGCTGAAGAAGTCTCCTTTCAAGAACATTGTGATTGATGACTTCAATTATCTTGCACAGGATTTCTATATGGCAAATGCCATGAAAGGTGGATGGGATACTCCTAAGCAGATTGGCTATGGAATGGGTCTCATCTTTGATGCTTTCAAGGGACTTCCTGAGGATAAGAATATCATCTGCTGTGCCCACTATGAGGAGTATAAGGATAAGAATGGTGACTCCATTTCCTATAAGTTCAAGACCACTGGAAAGATGGTTGATGACTATATTACTCCTGAGGGTAAGTTTGATATTATCCTCTTTGGCAAGGTAGGATATGATGCAGAAAACAAGAGACCTATCAAGCACTTTGTCAAGGAGTTTGATGGAGAATATCCTGCTAAAGACAGTCTTGGTGCATTGGATGACCTTCCTGATGAGATTCCTAATGATTTGTCTATAGTAGTAGACAAATTGAGGGAGATTTATGGATAGGAATGAGACTGTAAGAATATCAAGGTTGGCTGCCTTTGGTGGACTTACTGAAAGTGATGCCAATATGGTACTTATGCAGTATTGTATGGAGCATAGGAAACCATATTATGAAACTGCTATGTTTGTGATAAATGTGCTGAAAAGTAAACAGCTGTTAGCACATTGTCTCAACATAGCATTAAGTTTCTACGAGAGAAAGTTCACAGTATATAAGCTATGGAGTGCTCCCAATCCATTAAATAATATGGGGCAAGAAAGAAAGTTATTACAAATCTTTTAATATAAGAAAATATGAAGACATTGACAGTAAGACAGTTTGCAGGTGTAAAGAGAATTGCACAGAATGTTAATCCTTTGGTAGTAAAGAAGAATAAGATTGCTGCCAAGATTGATGAACTCAATGCAGAGTATAATGCTCTGACTGAGGAGATTGAGGGACATGAGATGGGTGTCAAGGCTTTGACAGGTGGTCTCACAAGTGAAGACTTGGTTGTCAAAAAGGTAGAAGATACTGGTAAGGTTGATAAGGATGGTAAGCCTGTAAAGGTTACTAAGTATGAGCCTAAGGCTGGTACAGTAGTGTTCAATGAGGAGGCTAATGTATATGAGATTCATGTAGAGGAGCCTGCTATTGACAATGTTGCTCCTGAGACAGTAGATGATACTGAGAAGGCACCTGAGACAGAAGTAAAGGCTGGTGAAGAGGCTCCTTTTGACCCTACTAATCCTTTCAACAATGGTGCAGAACAGTAATAAACTGTCTCTTGAAGAGTAATCAGAAGAATTAGGGGATATGGAAAGTTGGATAGAAGTAATTGATGGATACAAGGTATCAAATCTTGGGGAAGTTTATAGCACAAGGACTAATAAGGTACTAAAGAAACATACTGATAGGTATGGATACTTATATGTTGGAGTGTATATAAATGGGAGGTTGAAGTTTAAGAAGGTACATAGGTTAGTTGCCAAAGCCTTTCTTAGTAATTATTCTGATGACTTACAAGTAAATCATAAGAATGAGGATAAGAAAGATAATAGAGTAGAGAATCTTGAGATGTGCAATAACAGATATAATTGTAATTATGGCAGCAGAAAGAATGTTTTGTCCAAAGCAGTTATACAAGAAACCTTAGATGGAAACTTTGTCAAAGAATGGGCTTCCACAAGAGAAATTGAGCAAACACTTGGATTCTCAAATACTTCTATCTCTGCTTGTTGTAGAGGATTTGCCAAGGATTATCATTCTGGTAAAGTATATCCTGTGCATCAAGCATTTGGTTATAAGTGGAAATATAAAAATAATGAATAACATGAATAAGAAAAAAGTTGGATATGCTTTTATGGCATTCAGTAAAGGAACAGAGAGTAAAGAAGGCAATGCAGTAAAGAAATATACAGGTGTAGCTCCTGTATCTATTTTGGCTGTAAATCCTGACAAAGCAGAGCTTGAGAAGCTGTATAATACCCAACTTGAAAATGACCCTGAGTATCTGGGTGAAGTTGAGGTAGGTGAGGATAAGCATAAAGTACAGAATGTCAGACTTGACTTCATTGTTAAGACTGATGCTGAGAAGTGTGGTGGTATTGAATTTACCACTAAGGTAGCTTTCTTCCTTAGGAAGGAGTACAGATACAACAGAGACCAGACTAAGGTACAGGTAATTGATAAGTATGGTAGAACTGCTTGGGTTACTGTAGAGCAGGCTAAGGCACATGAAATTCCTGTATATAAGAATGGTCCTGCCAACATTGATAAGGGCTATAGACCTGCTTATCATGGTGAGGAAGAGCTTACCAACTTCATCAAGGCATACCTCAACATTCCTAATGTAATGAAGTATGTCAATAATACTTGGGTTATGGTAGATAAACCTGAGGATTGTGAGGCAAGACTTGAGAGTATTGATGAGTACTTCAAGGGTAACTTCAAGGAGCTGAGAGATGTTATTGCATTGCAGCCTAATAACAAGGTTAAGGTACTGTTTGGTGTAAGAACCACTGATGATAACAAGCAGTATCAGGCTGTTTATAATCAGATGTTCTTGAAGAACAATATCACTGACTATAGCAAGTTGGATGCAGACTTGCAGGAAAGAAAGGCTAATGGTGCATATCCTACTACTGAGTTTACTGTAGGTGACTTGAAGGAGTATGATGTAGAATCTACTGACCTTAGTAACTCTGGTGCATCAGGTGATATGCCTTTCCCTGCTGGCAATGATGCTGGTGGTACACCTTGGGATTTTGGTAAGTAAGTAGTAATTTCTAAAAAAAAAAGCAATGGCATTCAGTTCTGGTAAATCTTCTGTGAGCCTTGATGATATTCTAAGTAAAGTGACAGAGGCAGACATTCTGTCACATTACTTGGGAGTCACGGAGGTTCCGTGCATAATCAATAGTCCCCTTAGGCAGGATAGGAGACCTTCCTTTGGTCTTTACTCTTCTGATGGGATAAGGATATTTTATATAGACTTAGCTACAAAGGATAGTGGAGGTCTGTTTGACCTTCTTGGTAAAATGTGGAATTGTGGTTTTAAGGAGGTCTTGAGTAAAATTAATAAGGATATTTCAAAGTTCTGTGGTGGTGCCAGTATTCATTCATATACTCCCTGTGCTGTAAGAAGTACAAGTAGTTACAACAAAGATACAGATTTGCAGTGCAAAGTCAGAGATTGGAGAGATTATGATATTGAATATTGGGCTTCCTATGGTGTAACTTTGGAATGGCTCAAGTATGCAGAGGTTTATCCCATATCTCATAAGATTGTCATAAAAGATGGTCATAGATATGTGTTTGGAGCTGATAAATATGCCTATGCTTATGTAGAACACAAGGAGGGAAAAGTTACTCTAAAGATATATCAGCCTTTCAATAAAGCTGGTTATAAGTGGAGTAACAAGCATGACAATTCTGTAGTAAGCCTGTGGACTAAAGTACCTGAATATGGGGAACAGATTTGCATTTGTTCTTCACTGAAGGATGCTTTATGTTTATGGGCTAATACAGGTATTCCATCTCTTGCCATTCAAGGTGAGGGATATAGGATGAGTGATACTGCAATTAGTGAGCTGAAAAGAAGATATAAACAAGTCTTCATTTGCTTGGATAATGATGAGCCAGGATTAAAAGATGCTCAGAAATTATCTGAAGAAACAGGGTTTACTAATGTAGTATTACCACCCTTTAATGAAGGGAAGGATATTTCAGACTTGTATAAGGCTAAGGGCAAAGATGAGTTCCTTAGAATAATCAAGCCTTTATTCATCTCTTCAAGACAAGAGGACAATGATTGGAATGATTTGCCCTTTTGTATAGATTAAAAAAAGAAAAAAATTGAATGGGTATGAAGGAATGGAGAGAAATAGATGGATTTCCTAATTACATGGTAAGCAATACTGGGGAAATAAAGAGTCTCAATTATAATAAAACTGGCAGAGAAAAGGTTCTAATTCCTCACAAGTTGAGTAATGGCTATTTAGGTATTAACTTATATGATGGTAATAAAAGGAGCTGCTATCTTCTAATACATAGATTAGTGGCTCAAGCATTTCTACCTAATCCTAATGGGTATAGTATTATCAACCATAAAGATGAAAACAGAAGCAATAATTCTGTAAATAATCTTGAATGGTGTAGTCACAAGTATAATCTGAATTATGGAAACAGGAATAGTAAATTATCAGAAAAGTTACACAATAATCCCCTAATAAGTACTCCAGTAATCCAATACTCAATCATGAAAGAATTAATAAGGGAGTTCCCCAGTTTGTCAGAAGCAGTGAGACATCTAAATTGTCCTAATAGAGGGTCAGCTATAAAGAATATTCTCAGAAGCTGTAATAGTGATGATGCTACTGCGTATGGCTATAAATGGAAGCTCAAAACATTGTGAAACATAAAAAAAAAGAACTATGGATGTTAGAAAAATTACAGTCGTACAGACTAAGAATCAGAAGAAGAGTGTTATTATGTCAGCAGCCACGACCCTTGCTGAGTTGAAAAGTGACTTGAGAGCCAATGGTATTGACTATGATGGTATGACCTTCTTTGAAGGCACGTCAAAGGTTGAATTGAAGAATGATGCTTCAGTTCTGCCACATGATGTTCCTTACAAGGGAACTGTCACCAATGAGTTGGTTTTCATGCTTACTAACACCAACAAGAAAATCAGAAGTGGTGCTGCTACAATGAGCAGAGCTGAGGCATATAGTGCCATCAAGTCTATGGGTTTGCAGGATGCCTGTGTAAAGAAGTTTGGTAAGAACTTCACTATGTGTAAAACTATTGACCTTATTGCACTGGTACAGAGTAATGGTGCTGCAAAGCCTGCACCTGTTGCTCCTAAGGCTGAGACTAAGGCTGAGACTAAGAAGGAGGAAAAGGTGGAAACACCTGTAAACACTCCTGAAGCAAGTGTTCCTGTAGCACCTGCAAGTAATGGTGGTGAATGTGTTGATACTGTAGCAAGAGCTACTATCAGTAAGTTGGTGGAAATTCTTGAGGACAATGGCACAATTGAAGAGGATGAGAAAGAGGAAGTGCTTGGTATTCTTGGAGGTAAGGTTGCAGTAAGTGCTGAACCTTCTGAGGAGTACAAGCCTAAGTCAGCTTCTCCTTACTCTGATGATGAGATTGATGATATGTTCACAGGAATGGGTGTCAATTAACAAAGGTAAGTAACAGTAGGTAAGGAGGTTAGAAATGCCCCCTTACCTACTTTTTTTTTACAGTAATATGAGTGGAGAAACAATTAAATTAATTGAGGAGAAGATAGAGGAACTATATAACTCCTTGATGGACAAGCCACTTCGAGTATTAGGCATATTCAATGACTTCTTTGGGGAAGATAAAGTTGATATGCAAGGATATTGGGGTTTGGACAAGTTCAAATCTTGGATGAATATAGAGCCTTTATCTACTTATATTCCTGATGGTAATATTGTAAGCATGGACAGGAATGACTGGAGTATGTATAAAACACAGGCTATTACTGATTTACCTGGAGACCAGGTAGAAAAGGTTGTTAATGTGCTTACAGATAATAGAGTAAAGGAAAGAATTGGTAATGCTAAGTTCAATGGCATATTCATTCTTGTACATTTTCCTCATGTAAGGGTAACTAATGAGCATGACAGATTTGTGGATATTAACCACCTGTGGGCTAAGGTGAAAGTGATGTATAATGGCACATTGAATGGAGGATTCACACTTAACAGGTCAGAATATACCCTGCTTCACATCAGAAGTCATTACATGCACAGTCATATCAGTGGTATCCCTACAGGGGATTTCACCCAATTCCAAAATCCTTGCACAGGCAGTGGTCCTATTAATGGTACTATTAGTGCCCTCAATAGGGATTATGATGAGGATATGTGGAATATGTTCTGCCTTGAACTGAGTAAGTATGTAACTGTAGAATCTGTTGCTGGAGTACCTTATAATTACTTGGAGAGGTTAGGTACCAATGATATGGAAGTAGGTGTAGATAGATTCATTACATATCTGTCTCCTAATTACTATAGAACTGCCTTTGCTCCTAGTAAATTCAAGGAGTTTGTAAGGTACTTTATTAACTCTAAGAAGCTCAAATTTAACTATGTCAATGGCTCTTATTCTATTGGAATGTCACTTATTGAATTTATTGTACTCATCAGTAATGAGTTCATTAAATGGTATAATGACCAGTTCAATAAAGATGAACTAACTACTAAGTTTGCAGACTTGAAGAGCCTTGGTATCTTGAGGGAGTGCATCATAGACAATGGAAAGATTTACTATGATGAAGGCAGGAATAATGTAAACAGCTATGCTCAGTATATAGGTAAGAAAGTCTGTGTATTCAAGGGAAAAGAGATAACTGTAGATATTACAGATATTGCAGAAGTGAGGAATGAGAACAAGAGTATAATTCTTGATACTCAGACTGCATTATACATATTAACAACAATACTCAAAGTATTAAATTACAGATATGGAAGAAACAAAGCAACCCACGAAGGTAATCAGTCTGGTACAGAAGTCAGGTACCTATAATTATAAGCTGATTATTCCAGCAGAAGTGGAAAGAAAGATAAGGTTTACCTGTCAGAAGGTATGGAATACTGAATGGTCAGGTACATTGTTCTTTACACATGAAGGCTCATTTGAGAATGATGACCTTGTGATAAGATGTGTGGACATTTACATCATGGATATTGGAACTCAAGCCTATACAGAGTTTGATATGAATCCTGATGTAATATCCTACATGTGTGAAAATCCTGAATTGCTTGATTGTCAGATGGGTCTTATACATTCCCATAACAATATGAGTACTTTCTTTAGTGGAACAGACACTGCTACTCTAAAGGAAGAAGGTAGGGATAGGAATAATTTTGTGTCTCTTATTGTGAATAATGCAGGTTCCTATACTGCTGCAATCACAAGGAGAATCAAGTCAAAGCAGGTCATGGAATCTGTATCTTATGAGTTCTTTGGTGATGGTGAAAAACAGGACACTAAGGAATATGTAAGTGATACAGATGAGATTGAATGGTTCTATCTTAAAATAGAGAAAGAAGGTGAGAATTATTCCTTTCCAGATATGGCAGCAAGACTTGAGGAAATCAAGAAAGCTAAGGCAGAGAAAGCCAAGAAAGCTCAGACACCTGTATATTCAAGTGGCTATAAGCCTGTTATTGCTAACTCTTATGGTACAAAGGCAGGTCCAGCAAATCTTGTCAAGAAGGAAGATGATAAACCTAAGGTGGCTCAGCCAACTCTCTTTGATAATGCAAATGACTTGCCATTTGATGATAACTATAGTCTACCTTATGGTCAGGTAACATTTGATAAAGTTACTTTGAAGTCTCTTGTACTTCAATTGATTACAGGCAGCATTATTATCTCTAATGATAGTAAGATTGACATTACCAAATGGGCTAAGTCAATGCCTGCATTGTATGAAAAGAGATTTGGTAAGGGTGAAGAAGGCATGAAAAACTTCAAGATATGGGCAGATACCTATGCAGAATATCTGACATGGTATGTGACAGATGAGAAGTTGGAAGAGCTTGGCTTTGATGAAACAGAAATTTGTGCTATTTGTGCCCATGACATGATAGAGGAGCTTACAAAACTCCCTGAAAATGATTATATCAAAGGGTATATTGATGCACTTCAAAAATATTTAATATTATGAATGAAGAAGTAACAGCCCAAGAAATCCTTCCTGCAACTTTACAAGAAGCTTATAATTCTTTTATAGAGGACCTCAATGAGAGTACTATACCTGAATCAGATAATCCTATGGAAAATGATGGTGATAGTATTAACTTTGAACTTTCAGAAGAAGAACAGGCTATCCTTGACCAAGCTGTAGAGGATGCACATCAAGAAATACCTACAAACTCTGCAACTTTGCTTGTAGATGAAGCTACAAGTAGGTTTAGTTCTGCCATTTGGTATGAGAATATTCAGAAGAAGACTGTCATTTTGGCAGGTGTAGGTGGTATTGGTAGTTATGTAGGCTTCTTATTGGCAAGGATGAAGCCAGCTTCTATGTTTATCTATGATGATGACATAGTAGAAGCTGTCAATATGTCAGGTCAGCTGTATGGTCAGTCTGATTTAGGCAGAACTAAAGTATCTGCACTGGCTGAGATGATTAGGAACTATGCTGGCTATAGCAGTGTCTTTGCAATAAATGAGAGATTTACCAATGAATCTGAAGCATCAGATATTATGATTTGTGGCTTTGATAATATGGCAGCAAGAAGACTCTTCTTTAATAAATGGGTAAACCATGTTCAGTCCAAACCAGAGGAGGAAAGGAAGAATTGCCTGTTCATTGATGGTAGGTTGGCAGCAGAGGAATTTCAGGTATTGTGTATCAAGGGAGATGATGAGTACAACATCAATAGGTACAGTAATGAGTATTTATTCTCTGATGCAGAAGCTGATGAGACAATATGCTCCTATAAGCAGACTACCTTCTGTGCAAATATGATTGCATCTTATATGGTCAATTTGTTTGTGAACTTCTGTGCTAATCAGTGTGAGCCTCTCATTGACAGAGACCTGCCATTCCTCACCACATATAATGCAGAAACAATGTATCTTAAAACTGAAGTATAATGGAATTTAGTATAAGATTTGCACGCAGTGTTAGAAGTGTTTTTAACAGCAGTGACTGCAATAATCCAACCCAGCTTGAAAGAGAATTATCTCTTGATGGTAATAATGTGTTTAGGAGAAGTCTTATCATTGAAGTAAATGATGATGAGGTAGAGATTCCTGTGATTGCAAGAGAACACTTTGAGAGCTTAGTGTCAGAGAAGATAAATTATCCATTAGCTGTAGGAACCAAGAGGATAATACTGCCATTGTATGATAATGCACCAAGTCAGGAGAGAAGAACCTTTGATAGTATCATAGTGCAAATGTTCAATAATGTAAGATTTGACATGAGGTTGCAGAAGATAACTACCAACAAAGGTGAAGTGTATTATGGAGGCAGAGGCATTATCTTTGATGAAAGCTATGCTCCATTGCTGTTATGTACACTAACTGCAAGAAAGGTACATACAGAAGAAGGTGGCAATAGTATGGTCTATTATAGACCTGTATGCCATGTTAGCCCTAAAGTATTCTTAGAGTCTGATAAGTTGATTAACAAAGGTATTATTAAGAAACTTATTCCTTTCTATACAAGTAAAGAAGTAAGTTTTCCTAATTATAAGTTTGGTGTCAATCCAGAGAGTAAAAAGGTGAAAGTTGTAGTGGATAATTTTGATAAGTTCTTTATAGAGCCTATTAAGCCTACTCCATCTGCCACTACTAATGATGCACTGAATGAATGCCTTATTGACAATATGGATGACATAATGATGTTGATATGACATTAGATGAATACTTTGGAGATTGGATGAAAGTAATTGATAGGGCAGAGCTAAACAATGTAATGGCTAAGGTTGGGCAAGAATACAGGAGAAAGCCTTTGTGTCCTGCCCAATCTGATGTATTCAGAGCATTCGAGCTTTGTCCTCTCAATGACTTGAAAGTAGTTATGTTAGGTCAAGACCCCTATCCACAAAAGGGAGTTGCAACTGGCATACTTTTTGGTAACAGGAAGGAGGTTGATGAGGATAACTTATCTCCTTCATTAAATGTTGTTAAAGAAGCAGCCATTAATTTTGAGGTTCCACATTATTGTATTACCTTTGACCAAACTTTAGAGAGTTGGGCTAAACAAGGGATACTAATGATAAACTCTGCTCTTACTGTAGAGATGAACAGGATAGGCTCCCATGTGATGATATGGAGACCTTTCATAGCTAAACTGTTGAAGAACCTGTCTGAATATGACACAGCCATAGTATATGTGCTATTTGGCAGACAGGCTCAGACTTTCAAACCTTATATCAATAGTAGATTCAATCACATTATAGAGATTGAACATCCTGCATACTTTGCAAGGAGTGGCACTAAGATGCCACACCAACTATTTATTGATATAAGTAATAGAGTAAAAGGAATTTATGGTGTACCAATAAAATGGTATGAAGAGTATTAATAACTAAACAATAAAAAACAAAATGGAAAAGATTTATTTGACAAATGGTAAAGAGGTACAGATTGGAGACTCTCTGACTAAAGTATCTAAAGTGAAAGACCCCTTCTTTGGTAAGGGCACTATAGTTCAGCACATTGTAGTGACTAAGGACATTCTTCCTGAACTCCTTGAGGCTGGTATTGTTACTACTACCAAACCTGCAAAGTCTGTAGTTGAGACTGAGGTTCCTATGGAACTGGAGTACTACATTCAGAAGATTGCAGACAAACTTGGCTGGAAAGTTGAGAAGGTCTATAACTATCTCAATAGTGTAGATGCTATCCTTCCTGCTGCTGCATTCTCTATGGTACTTAGAGAAATAGCCATTGAGTTGGATAAGAAGTATGAGGACCATATTGAGAAGAGTCCTGAGATTTATGTAATTTCTATGCTTGATGGTAGAATTACAAAGGCTAATAAGGCTCACATCAAGAACTACAGGAACTTTGCAGCATTTAGGTCTGTAAGTGATGCAAAAATTGCCTGTTCTATTGTGAGAGACATACTGAAAGAAATGTTCAAGAATAAGTAACATGTGGAAACCTGTATGCAATTTTCCCAATTATGAAGTCAGTAGTAATGGGGAGGTAAGGTCTACAAATTATAACCATACTGGGGTCTGTAAAATCCTGAAACTTTCAATATCAAGTAATGGCTATTATGGGGTTATTTTGGTTAAAGAGGGTAGGAGATTTTATAGGGCTGTTCATAGGTTAGTGGCTGAAGCATTTCTTCCTAATACTAATAATCTACCTTATATTAATCATAGAGATGAGAATAAATTAAACAACAAAGCTTCAAATCTTGAATGGTGTACTGCTAAGTACAATATAAGGTATGGCTCTTGTATAGATAGAAGAGCTAATAAGCAGAAAGTAACAAGAGGAAACCCTATTATATCAATAGATAATAATGGGAATGAAGTCAAATACATCTCTGCTAAAGAGGCAAGTAGGATTACTGGCATAAATCAAGGCTCAATATCTAAATGCTGCAAGGGTGAAAGGAGAATTGCAGGAGGTTTTAGATGGAAATATGAACAAGAAAATTAGAAATGCCACACAGAGTAGTTCTAAGGGTATAACATTCAAATCCCAGTTGGAGAAGAGCATATACAATACTCTTCTTCAACAAGGGTTTGAGCCTCAATATGAGCCAACTACCTTTACTTTGTGGGAGGGTTTTGAGCCTATTACCCCATATTATGACAAGGAGACTGATAAGCAGAAAATCAAAAGATTATCAGATGGCATAGACACCCGTACTTCAAAGATACTTATTCAGAAAACAGGTAAAATTGTTGGTATCAGATATACACCAGACTTTTATTTCAAGTATAAAGACCTTAATGTTTACATTGAAGCTAAGGGAATAGAGAATGATGTATTCTATATCAAGAAAAAGATGTTTATAAAATATCTTGATAATCTGTGTATTGAGAAAGGTGAGAGGTCTATATATTTTGAGGTATATACCAAGAAACAACTCTTGCAGGCAGTAGAAATTATCAAGAGTTATGAGCAATAGAGAACCAATAGACAGAATAGAGGCTTTGGTCTCTTCATTACCTGAAGGAGATGCAAGGCTTGCACATAAGTTCCTGAATAGCAGGGACTTTGAGTCTCTCCAACTCTTAGTTGATTCATCTCTTGTCAGAGTAAAGAAAGGTCTTAGTAAGGAAAGTCCCAAAGAGGAGTATCTGAAAGCAGACCTTGGAGAAATGAGAAAGTTGAAGTCAGAAGTAGACACCTATTGTGAGGCACTTAAATTGCCAGAGCAGGAGGAATATAAAGATTTCAGTAGTGAAGAATATAATCAAGATTATTACTAATGGATAGAAAATCTTTAAGAAGTATATCTTGGGATGTGTCTGAGGAAACATATAGGGCAGACCCAGCATTAAGCTATTCAACCCTTGCAAGATATGAGAGGGAAGGATTCAATAACTTGGATAAATTATTTGACAGGTTAGAGACACCTTCTCTTACTTTTGGTAGTGCTGTAGACAGTATTATCACAGGTGGTCAAGAAGAGTTTGATGAAAGGTTTATGGTTGCTGAGTTTCCTTCTACTCCAGACTCTATTACAAAGATGGTAAAATCTTTGTTCAGTCAGTATGGAGATTCTTATAGGAGTCTTATTACAATTCCTGATGATGCAATCATTAAGGAGACTGAATATCAGAGTTATCAGATGAACTGGAAGCCTGAGACAAGAGCTAAGGTTATCAAGGAGAAAGGAGCTGACTACTATAACCTGTTATTTATAGCAGGTAGTAAGACTATACTTGATACTCAGACCTATCAAGATGTGTGCAATGCAGTAAGGGCATTGAAAGAGAGCAAATCCACTCAGTTCTACTTTGCAGAGGATAATCCATTTGAACCAGACATTGAAAGATTCTATCAGTTGAAGTTCAAAGGAGAGTTCAATGGTGTAAAGTATAGAAACATGGCTGACTTAATTATAGTCAATCATAAAGAGAAGTGGGTAAAGCCAGTAGATTTGAAAACAAGTTCCCATACAGAGTGGGATTTCTATAAATCCTTTGTAGATTGGAGATATGATATTCAAGCCAGACTATATTGGGCTATTATAAGGCAGAATATGGATAAGGATGAGTACTTCAAAGACTTCGAGCTGCTTAACTATGATTTCATTGTAGTTAATGGGAGAATCCTTGTCCCATTGGTGTGGGCTTGTCCATTTGTACAGGCAGTAGGTACATTGAAGTTTGGAAAGAATGACCAAATAGAAATGAGAAGTCCTTTTGTAATAGGAGAAGAGCTTTCTTCATATCTCACTTCCAGACCAAAAGTGCCTATGGGAATTAGTGAAACTGGTCCTAATGATTTAAGAGAATGGTTAAATACATTATAATATGCAAGTAGTAAAAAGAGATGGTAATTTAGAGGAGTTTAATGTCGATAAGATTATAAGTGCCGTAGAGAAAGCCTTTAAGTCTTGTAACAAGAAAATGCCTCAGTATCTGTATGATATGATAGGTGCCTTGTTTGGCACTTTGGAAGGAGATACTATAGGTATTGAGGAGATACAGAATAAGGTTGAGGATGTTCTTATGAATGACAAACACTTTGATGTAGCAAAGGCTTATATTATCTACAGAAATAAACATGAAGAGTCTAGGTTTGTTAGAGAAAGGATTAATTATATGTCTAACTATGCAGATTCTGATGATAATGCTGCTAGTTCTTCAGAGACTGACCCTAATGCTAATGTAACTCAGAAGAATGTTGCCAATCTTGATGGAGAAGTTTATAAGACAAAGAATAGAATTATTCAGAGACAAAGGATGAAGGATGAACTTAATGTTCTTTATCCAGAGGTAGCAAAGCAGTATGAAGTAGATGTTGAGAATCATATAATCTACCCTAATGATGAAGCTAGTGTACCTACATTGAAGTTCTATTGTCAAGCAGATACTCTTTATCCACTTATGACAGAAGGTGTAGGTAGTATAGATGGTGTGACACCAACTCCTCCTAATGATTTACAATCATTTAGTGGACAAATAACTAATCTTACCTTCTTGCTTTCCTCTCAATGTAAAGGTGCAGTAGCCTACGGAGAGTATTTTATTGCTCTCAACTACTACATTATTGCAGAATTTGGAGATAAATGGTATGAGAAGCTTGATTGTGTTGTAACAAATTCTCATTGTAAGGTTCAAAGGACAGTCAGAGATTTCATAGAGAAAGCCTTCAAGCAGTTTGTATATGGTATTAATCAACCTGCTGGTAACAGGTCATATCAGAGTCCATTTACAAATGTGTCTTATTATGACCATACATACTTTAGTTCATTGTTTGGAGAATTTTGTTATCCTGATGGAACTAAGCCTGAGTGGGCTGCAATTAATGTTCTTCAGAAGATGTTTATGAAGTTCTTCAATAAGCTCAGAACTAAGCAGATTTTAACCTTCCCTGTTGAAACATTGGCAATGGTACATGATGGAAAGAATATTATAGATAAGGAATATAAAGACTTCTGTGCAGAAATGTATGCAGAGGGACATTCATTCTTTACTTATATTTCAGATAGTGCTGACAGTCTTGCATCATGTTGTAGGTTGAGGAATGAACTTGCAGAGAATACTTTCAATCCTACATCAGGTCTTACTGGTGTAATGACTGGTAGCTGCAATGTTATCACTCTTAATATCAATAGGATTGTGCAGGATTGCAATAAGGCTTATGGATTGAAGAGGAATGGAGGATGGAAAGAAAATACTTCATTTCTTGTAGATTACTTAGTAGATATTCTCCAAAGAGTCTACAAGTATCATATAGCTTATAAGACTATGCTTTATGAACAAGAAGAAAAAGGTATGTTTGCAGCTTGTAATGGTGGCTATATACACATGAGCAAGTTGTATAGTACCATTGGTATCAACGGCTTAAATGAAGCAGCCAGATTCTTAGGTCTTAGGGTATCTAATAATCCTGAATATATTAAGTTCTTGCAGTTGGTTCTTGGCACTATCAAAGAGGAAAATAAGAAGCACTCTATACATGATAGTAAGAGACCTTTCTTGTTTAATTCTGAGGTAGTTCCTGCTGAGTCTCTTGGTGGTAAGAATTATAGATGGGATAAAGAAGATGGGTATTGGGTTCCTGAAGATGAAAATCTTTATAACTCATATTTCTTTGATGCTCATGATGATACTTCAGTACTAGATAAGATGATTCTGCATGGAAGGCAGACAGCACAGTATTGTGATGGAGGCTCAGCTTGTCATATTAATCTTGAAGACCATCTGAGCAAAGAGCAGTATCTCAAGTTGATAGACTTTGCCATAGCTAATGGAACCAACTACTTCACATTTAATATTCCTAATAGTAAGTGTGATGATTGTGGCTACATTACTAAGCATCCTATCACTGAATGTCCAAAGTGTCATAGTAAGAACATCACCCAATATACCAGAGTGATTGGCTATCTCAGACCTATCAAGTCATTTGGTAAAGACAGGCAGGTTGAAGCAAGCCATAGAACCTATAGTGATGGAAGGAGTGAGATATGCTAAAGTATGTAGATGCAAAAGTAGTCTTTGCTGAAGTGCCAGATGAAGTGACTCTTGCTATCAACATATCTAATTGTCCATGTCAATGTAAGGGCTGTCATAGCTCTTACTTGGCACAGGATATTGGGGAAAGACTTTCTTTTAGGTCTCTTCATGAACTAATTACTGAAAAGAATAAGGGAATTAGTTGTGTGGCTTTCATGGGAGGAGATAGTGACCCAAGTAGGATTAATACCTTAGCCTCTTTTCTTAGGGC
>ERZ772886.1945-NODE-1945-length-17684-cov-5.632934_pt1 | contig 17684 bp, 10 predicted proteins | sample MGYA00512128_ERZ772886 | MGnify/ENA primary metagenome ERZ772886 (study PRJEB29015, sample SAMEA2737698) | human gut metagenome | biome: human gut; feature: human-associated habitat; material: faeces | place: China | collected 2012 ... | reverse complement strand
ATAATAAAGATTGGGATTGGGTGAAAGAGCGTCCGGCTAATGGCGGACAGGATTGGTATTTCATCGCATATGGACATGACTATAAAGCTGCCTTGAAAGATTATACCCTCTTTGCGGGAAAAGTACCATTACCTCCCCGGTATGCATTTGGTTATTGGTGGTCACGCTATTGGTTATATTCTGACAGGGAGTTCCGTAATCTGATTGATAATTTCCATACTTATCAGATTCCTTTGGATGTATTGGTGGTAGATATGGACTGGCATTATACAGAACAAGGAAAAGGTGGTTGGACCGGTTGGACATGGAATCGTGATTTATTCCCGAACCCAAAGGAGTTTTTGGGATACTTGAAACAGAATGATGTGAAAATCACCCTTAACTTACATCCGGCGGATGGAGTAGCTTCTTATGAAGAAAAATATCCTGGATTAGCAAAAGATATGGGAGTCGATCCTCAGTCCAAACAGACTATTCCATGGATAAATTCAGATAAGAAGTTTATTAAAAATATGTTTAAGAATGTATTGACGCCAATGGAGAAAGATGGTGTTGATTTTTGGTGGCTGGACTGGCAACAAGGGATATATGATCCGAAGGTGAAGAATTTGAGCAACACTTGGTGGATTAATTATGCTTTCTTTAGTAATATGGAAAAGAACAGGGACACACGTCCGATACTATATCACCGTTGGGGAGGTTTGGGTAATCATCGCTATCAGGTGGGTTTCTCCGGTGATGCAGTTGTTTCATGGAAATCATTAGATTTTCAGCCTTACTTCAACTCGACAGCTTCCAATGTATTATATGGTTATTGGAGTCATGACCTGGGAGGACATATCGGTGAAAGTATAGATCCGGAAATGTACACTCGTTGGTTGCAATTCGGAGCCTTAAGCCCGATTATGCGTACACATTCTCAAAAAAGTGCCGGTTTGAATAAGGAACCATGGGTATTCAACAAAGAATATTGTGATGTTCTTCGTAAGACAATCCAGCAACGTTATGAGATGGCGCCTTATATTTATACAATGGCTCGTAAAGGTTATGATGAAGGATTAGCACTTTGCCGTCCGATGTATTATGATTATCCGGATAATAAGGAAGCATATGAATTCCGTAATGAATATATGTTTGGAGATGATATTCTGGTTGCTCCTGCCACAGCTCCTGCAAAAGATGGTTATGTACAAGTGCGTGTGTGGCTGCCCGAAGGTGAATGGTATGAGTTGCATACAGGCACCTTACTGAAAGGAGGACAAATAGTGGAACGTCCTTTTGCTATTGATGAATATCCGATTTATGTAAAAGCGGGAGCGGTATTACCGATGTATACAAGAAAGGTGATGAACCTGAACGGTAATGATGAGGAGGTTGTTGTTACCGTATTCCCTGGTGGAAATGGAATTTCGTCCTTTAATTTCTATGAAGATAATGGAAACGATAAGAACTATGCTTCGGAATATGCTGTGACTAAATTAACATCTTCCAGCCAAGGGCAGGAACGAACGATTGTTATCGGTAAACGTGATGGTCAATATAAAGATATGCCTGAATCTCGTTCATTCAAAGTGAAAGTGCTCTCATCACTTGTTCCTCAGTCTGTCACTGTAAATGGTCAACCTGCCAAATATGAATATTTGGGTGAAGAGTTTGCTCTTTCGGTTGATTTGTCTGTTTTGTCGTGTGATCAGGAAAAGGTTATTAAAATAGTTTATCCTACGGAAACAGCTGATATGAACGGCTTGTTGGGAGTATCTAGACGAATTGCTAAATCTATGGAGCAGTTAAAATACCGTGATTCATATATTTGCTTCAAGGAAGAATTTGGTAAAATGGGAAGTCTGAGTGAAGCGGTAATCTATGCACCGGAGAAGATCTCTTCTTTAGTTTCCGATTTCTGGAAAAGTTATACTGACCTCCCGGAGGTTTTGAAGCGTCAAGGTTTGAATGACGAAAATAAAGCTTGGTTTTTGCAATCTATTTGCTGGAGCAAGCAATAGTATGAGAAATGTAATAGTGGGGTGATAAAAGCATCCCACTATTTTTTTTATAAGTAATGAAGGGCAAGCCAGATACTGTAGTTGATATTTTCTGATGTTGCTCCGTTTTAGAAAATGTTTGTATTTTTATGACCATTTATATAACTATGCTATATGTAACATCACTTTCGGGGGGGGGAGATATAGGCTGGATGATAATAGAGGAAAGCACACAACATAATAAAATAGTAAAAGTGCTCCAAAACATACTTGAGATAGTCGTTTTATAGGTTCTTGACCTGTTTTTGTCATTTATTGAACCGTTATTTTTATTCTATTAATAGGATAGCGTTTTATTTTACATTTCGTTAATAGTGCGCATTGGAATAATGTATAGTTATTTTTTTCTTTTGATTTTTATATTTATTGTTTAACGAATAATTAAATACAATGAAAAACCTTTTTAAAACAAAAAAAGGAGGGAAACAGGTTAGGTTTGTATTGTTTTCCTTGATTTGCCTGGGTGGATTGGGTAGTTGCATGGACAAAAATGTGGAAGTAAATCTTCCGTCTTATGTAGCTTCTGATCCTAATGTTGAAGTTGTTTTTACTGACTATTCTCCCTTAGAAGGTGCTGTGCGCACGAACATGTTTATCAATGGTAGTAATTTTGGGACTGATCCTTCACTGATACGAGTGGTTGTTGGTGGTAAGGAAGCGAAAGTTGTTAGCTCTTCCGGTACACAGATTTATTGTATTGTTCCTTCCCGTGCGGATGGAGGATTTGTGCAGGTGGATATATTGAATAAGGATAAAAGCTTGAATGCCACCTATACATTTGAACAAAAGTTTTCTTATCAGTATAATGTAGTTGTCGGCACGTTGTGCGGTGTAGTAGATAGTGAAGGTAATACTTCTATTACGGATGGTAATTTTGATAAAGCAGGAACTCAAACTCCTCTTGCCATGTACTATGACGAATCATCAGGCGAACGTTGCATTTATTTTTTCGAGAATGAACATAGTTTACGTAAAATCTATCTAGATAAAGATTCCATAGCTACTGTGATTACCAATGGTGCTGCTGGTTGGAGTAGTGCTCCGAGTGGGCTTGGCTGGAGTGTGGGCAGGGATACTATGTTTGTGAACTGTCCGCAGGGGAATGTAGAACGTGCAGGAGCTTATTATCTACTTCGTAAAGAAAATTTTAAAAATTCTTATCCGGCTTTAAATGGGGATGATTTCAATACATTATTCACACATCCTATAGATGGTACTATCTTTTTGTGCCGTGGTCGTGATGCTACGCTTCATAAAGCGGTTTGGAATGAGAAGACACAAATGTGGGATCCGAAGCAGATTGCCAAGATGGGACCAAGCGGCTGGTTTCAATGTGTTACTTTTCATCCAAGTGGAAACTTTGCTTATTTAATAGCACGTGACAAGCAATGTGTGATGAAAGCAGAATATAATTGGGCTGGTAAATATCTGGAAACTCCTATTACTTTTGCTGGAGAGTTCGGGTCATATGGTTACAAGGACGCATCCCAAAATTCAGCCCGTTTCGATAATCCAATGCAGGGGTGTTTTGTGTTGAACGAAGAATATGTGGCAGAGCAACGTTTAGATGTATATGATTTTTATCTTACTGATGCTGCCAATCATTGTATTCGTAAGATCACTCCTGATGGTATTGTTACAACGTTTGCTGGTCGTGGAAGTTATTCGACAGATCAAATAGTATCAGGATATATTGATGGTGATCCTCGTGAAACAGCACGTTTCAACTATCCTTTAGGACTTTGTTATGAAGAGTCTACAGGTACTTTCTATGTTGGTGACAACGGTAATCACCGTGTTCGTACCATTGCATTGCAGTAAATTGATGATTAATACACAATTCTTATTTTATGAAGAAATTTTTATTTATGATATTATTGCTGACAACAGGTTGCGTCATTGATATGTATGCCCAGAGTCAAACGATAGAGGTAACCGGTATGGTCAGAGATGCCGAAAAGATACCTTTGGCTGGAGTCAATATTTCGGTAAAGAATGTTGCAGGTTTGGGAGTTATCACTAATATTGATGGTGAGTATAAGATCAAAATAGCTCCTTACAGTACGCTGATCTTTTCTTATATAGGATTTGAAACACAAGAAGTCCTGATAAAGGATAATATGAGTAAGGTTGATGTCACATTGCGCGAATCTTCTGCGAGTGTGATCGATGAAGTGGTTATCACTGGTACAGGTGCTCAAAAGAAGATAACAATGACAGGTGCAGTCTCTACGGTAGATGTGGATGTGCTGAAGTCATCTCCTACTTCAAGTCTGGTAAATGCATTGGCAGGAAATGTTCCTGGTGTGTTAGCGAGGCAGACTTCCGGTAGACCGGGAGCCAATATGTCGGAATTCTGGATTCGTGGTATTTCTACTTTTGGGGCAGGCTCCGGAGCATTGGTTTTGGTAGATGGATTTGAACGTAGCCTGAATGAAGTCAATGTGGAAGATATTGAGTCGTTCTCCGTATTGAAGGATGCTTCGGCTACAGCAATTTATGGTAGTCGTGGTGCGAATGGCGTAGTGTTGATTACTACTAAGAGAGGTAAGGCTGGTAAAATTAATATCAATGCGAAAGTGGAAACTTCTTATAATACACGTACCATGACTCCTGACTTTGTAGATGGTTATACTTACGCTACCATGCTGAACGAATCACGTACAACTCGTTCTCAACAGCCAATGTATTCCCAAGATGAGTTGAGACTGATTCAGACAGGACTGGATCCAGATTTGTATCCGAATGTGGACTGGATGGATGTATTGTTAAGAGACGGTGCAATGACTTATCGTGCTAATCTTGATATAAGTGGCGGTGGTTCTGTGGCACGCTACTTTGTGTCAGCAAGCTATGTTAGCGAGGGGGGGATGTATAAGACAGACGGCAAGTTGAAAGATTATAATACAAATGCCAATTATCAGCGTTGGAACTATCGTATGAATGTAGATTTTGATGTTACAAAGACCACCATGGTGACGGTGGGTGTTTCAGGCTGGCTTTCTACTCAAAATGATCCGGGACTTGGTTCTGATGCATTGTGGAAGTCTGTAATGGGACAGACACCTATTAATATGCCAGTGATTTTTTCGAACGGAAGAATTCCGGCCGCTGGAACAAGTGAGCGTACTAATCCATGGGTAATTGCTACACAAACTGGTTATTATGAGGAGTGGCAGAACGTAATTCAAACGAATGCAACTTTGGACCAGAAATTGGATTTTATAACGAAAGGTTTGAAGTTTACCGGACGTTTTGGATTTGATACTTATAACAATAACTATCGTAATCATAAGCAGTGGCCTGAACAATGGCAAGCCGAACGTCAGCGAGATTCTAACGGTGAAATCGTTTTCAAAAAAGTGGCAGAGAAACAGTTGATGTTTCATGAGTCTTCTGCTTCAGGTAACCGCAGGCAGTTTTTGGAGGCTATTCTGCAATATGATCGTAGATTCGGCGATCATTCGGTGGGCGGTACGTTGAAATATACTCAGGATGAATATGTCAACACACAAAGTACAGCCGGCTATGATTGGCTACCTAATAGGCACATGGGACTTGCTGGCCGTGTTACCTATGGATGGAAATATCGCTATATGGTTGATTTCAACTTTGGTTACAATGGTTCAGAAAATTTTGCCCCAGGTAACCAATTTGGTTTCTTTCCTGCATATTCAGTAGCATGGAATATTGCGGAAGAACCTATTATTAAGAAGAATCTGAAATGGATGAATATGTTTAAGCTTCGTTATTCTTATGGTAAGGTAGGTAGTGACAATATTGGAACTCGTTTCCCTTATCTGGAGCTTTTTGAAAGTAGAAATCCTTATAATTGGGGAGATTACAATACTCCTAATGTGGATAATGGACAGATTTATAAGCAGATATCTTCTTCTGGTGTGACATGGGAGATTGCTACTAAGCATGATATAGGTGTTGACTTCTCTCTATGGGATGACAGGTTTACTGGTACTGTAGATTACTTTCATGAAACACGTGATGGAATCTTTATGCAGCGTCAAAGTTTACCAGGAACTTTAGGTCTGAGTTATCTTACCCCTAGTGCGAATGTAGGTAAGGTACGTTCTACCGGTTTTGATGGAAATGTTGCTTTCAAACAGGATATCGGCAATGTCAGTCTGACTGTACGCGGTAATTTCACTTATAGTAATAATAAGATTCTAGCTGCTGACGAGGCAAATAGTGCATATCCTTATATACGTGATACTGGGTATCGCGTCAATCAGGCGAAAGGTTTGATAGCTCTTGGCTTATTTAAGGATTATGATGATATACGTAACAGCCCTCAGCAAACAGAATGGGGAACAGTAATGCCTGGTGATATTAAGTATAAAGATGTGAACAGTGATGGCGTGATTAATGATAGTGATAGGGTGCCTATTGGTTCTACAACCCGTCCGAATTTGATTTATGGTTTTGGTATGTCTGCTACATGGAAAGGGTTTGATGTGAATCTGCATTTCCAGGGTGCTGGTAAATCCTCTTTCTTTATTGATGGGTTCGGAGTCAGGCCGTTTAGTGGTGGTGATTGGGGTAACATTCTTACGGATGTAGTAGGAAACTACTGGAGTCTTGGCACGAATGAGAATCCTGATGCCAAATATCCTCGTTTGACTTGGCAGAATAACAGTAACAATAACCGTGAATCGACATATTGGTTGCGTGATGGTTCATATTTACGTCTGAAAACGGTAGAGGTGGGTTATACACTTCCAAAGAACATCAGCCGTGCCATCTTGATGAATAATGTACGCATCTTCTTTATCGGGACAAATCTGTTAACATTCTCTAAGTTCAAATTATGGGATCCTGAAATGGGGAGCTCTAACGGGCAGCAGTATCCATTGTCTAAAATACTCACTTTAGGTTTAACTGTTAATATATAATACGAAATATGAAAAAGAAACATATATTGTTTTCCACCATTATCAGTATGGGAATGATGGTTTCCTCTTGTTCTGATTATTTGAGCGTGGAGGGGAAATTGGGAGAAAATACCCAGAGTTTGGAAAATATATTTGAAAATAAAGAATGGTCGGAACAATGGTTGGCGACTGCGTACGCTTGGCTGACATGGAGTAACATCGATATTGGTTCGAAAGATAACTGTATCACTAACTTTTCCGACGATATGTGTTATAGCGACCGTAATCTTGAATATCGTGTATTCAAATATTGTGAATATGATGAGAATTGGAAACAAGACTCTTGGGCACAAGCTTATGATGGTATTCGTCATGCCTCGATTTTTATTCAGAATATTGACCGAAATAAAGAAATGACTCCGGATGAAATTGTTGATTATAAAGCACAGGCCCGTTTTGTACGCGCTTATTTCTATTGGAAGTTGTTGCAAAAGTACGGTCCTATACCAATTATACCTAATGATGGTGTGATGGACTATAATGCTGCTTATGAGGATCTTTATATCCCACGTAGCACGTATGACGATTGTGTCAACTATATTGCAGAGGAAATGAAGCTTGCAGCGAAAGACCTACCATTGAAACGTGATACACGTAATATGGCACGTCCTACTCGTGGAGCAGCTTTGGCAACTCGCGCAAAAGCATTGCTTTATGCTGCCAGCCCTCTCAATAATCCGCGTCCAACTGATACTGAACGTTTCACGGATTTGGTGGATGATGAAGGACGCTATCTGATGGCTCAAGAATACAATGAAGAAAAGTGGGCAAAGGCGGCAGCAGCTGCTCGTGATGTGGTAGAACTTGGTCGTAAGGGTGTGTATGAGCTACATACGGTCTCAGCTCACTCTACTGGTACAATTGATAATCCGGCAACGATTGCTCCTCCTACGCATGCGGTATATTCTCATGCGGATTTTCCTGCAGGATGGCGGAATATTGACCCGTTACAGTCTTACGAGACACTTTTTAATGGAGTGATTTTTCCTTCGGAAAACAAAGAGATGATTTTTACAACCGGACAGAACAACGGAGATATCAATACGATGATTCAACATCAGATGCCAATAGCATTCGGAGGTTATAATTGTCATGCTATGACAGGTAAGCAATGCGATGCCTATCAGATGAATACCGGAAAACCTTTTGATAAGACGAAAGACTGGACGGGTGATGAAAATTATGTGAGTGCCGAGGAAGCAGCTAGTGGTGATTGGGCACCATTGGTGGAAGGTGTGAATAAACAATATGGACATCGTGAACCACGTTTTTATGCTACGGTAGCATACAATGGTTGCTTATGGAATGGTACTAATGCTGTACAGTCGTATGACCGGAATCTAATCATATGGTATTATCGTGGTGAAGAGAGTGGCTGGAGTAATTCAGGTGATCGTTGGTTGGCTACTGGTATTGGGATCAGGAAATTTGTTAGTTCTCGTGACAACTTTAAGACAGAGGGAGGGGTTATCTCAAAGCCTGTGATTGGTATTCGTTATGCTGACGTGTTGTTATGGTATGCAGAGGCATTAAATGAATTAGGTGCGAGTACTTATCAGATTCCTTCATGGGATGGAACTCAGTCTTATGATATTTCACGTGATAAGAATGAAATGAGTTATGCTATTTCCAGAGTTCGTATTCGTGGAGGAGTTCCCGATTTTGGATCAGATGTTTATGAGAATGCTGATGAGTTCCGCAAGCATTTGAAGCATGAGCGCCAGATAGAGTTATTTGCAGAAAACAGTCGTTACTTTGATCTGCGCCGTTGGAAGGATGCCGAATATGAGGAGTCGCAGCAGATGTATGGTTGCAATGCATATATGAGTAAAACAGAAAGAGACTTATTTCATACTCAAGTGATCAATTCGAACTTGCCGACTACTTTTAGCCGTAAAATGTATTTCTGGCCGATTTCCCATGATCAGTTGAGAAGAAACTTGCGTCTGACTCAGAACCCGGGATGGACATATTATGATTAACCTTATTAAATGGAAAAATATGAAAAATTATATCGTATATTTTATATTGTTATTAACGCTTGTTCTGACTGGTGCATGTAACAATGAATGGGTGGAAGAAGTGTATGTGCAAAATGTCGGATTGAAAGCCCCTGTCAATAGTAAGGGAGTGACTGATGTATATTTGCGTTATCAAGCGAACGGTGAAGTGACTTATCGGCTACCGGTGATTGTAGGTGGCTCTACTATGAATGAAAGAGATCTGGATGTTGCTATTGATGTGGATCCGGATACATTGATTGGTTTGAATGAAGCTCGCTGGAAACAACGTGAAGACTTGTATTTTCAATTACTGGATAAGAAACACTATGAGTTTGCCTCTCCTACTTGTCATATTCCGGCTGGGGAATGTCAAGGTTTGTTTGATATTAAATTCAAATTTAACGGACTGGATCTTGTTGATAAATGGGTACTTCCATTGACGATTTTGGATAGTGACTTGTATGATCCGAATCCACGCAAGAATTATCGTAAAGCACTTCTCCGTGTGATGCCGTTTAATGATTATTCAGGATCTTATGGAGCCACCAATATGTTTGTATATATGATGGATAATACGAGTGCTATGGTTTCAAGTACACGTACCTTGCATGTAGTGAGTGAGAATCAATGCTTCTTCTATGCCGGAGTCATTAGTGAAGAATTGAAGGATAGAGATAAATATAAGATTGTGTTGACTTTTAACGAAAATGGGACACTGACAGCTGAACCTGCCGATCCGACTAATGCCATGAACTTCCGACTTATAGGAGATGCGCCTACTTATACGACTAGCATGTCTTTAGATGAAGTAACTCCTTATTTGGAACATCATTTCACGACGATTTATATGTCATATACGTATGATGATGTGACAACGTATGAAGATAAAGATATCGTTGTACCTTGTCGTGCTGAAGGTAGTATGTTGATGGAACGAAAAGTTAATAGCTTGATTCCTGATACAGACCAAGCTATTCAGTGGTAAAAATGGGAAATATGCCGCAAGAGTAAGATCTTATTGTCTGATATTTATTGATACAAAATATCGTGAGATGATATTCTGTAGAATAAAGCGGAAAGTCAGTTTATAAATAGAGAGAAGGCTATCTTATTATATATAAGTTAGTTTTCTCTTTATTTTTTCAGCAAAAAAACAATAGGTTCTTGACAAATGCTTTTTATTTCCTGATTAGTATCAGAAATGGTGTATCGACTATAGGCAAAAAGGCTACAAATTTCATGAAATTTGTAGCCTTTTTGTTGTAATAGATAGAGTTGAGAACTCGGAAATCCGATTGCAAAGTTTTTAATAAACTCAAATACTGTTCTTAATAAACTACTCAAAGGTTTATTTAAAACGTGATATCCGTTTATATGGGAAATTGTTCATATTTTTGTATGTTTTCAAGTTTGCGTTTGGAATACTCTTTGCTAAAGGTAACTATAATAAACAAATTAGAAAGTAATCTAATGATACAAGTTATTCGTTTTATGCAAAATTTAGACGTGAAGTTCCAGTATGAAACGGGTTCCTTTGGTATAACTGGTATCTAGCGTCAGGCTACCATTCATTTTTGCGGCGATAAGTGAGCAGATTGGTAATCCTAGCCCATCTCCTGTAGTGAGGTCTTTCACTTCCGTGAAAGGCTTGAAGATATTTTCCTGTTGCTCTGCCGGAATACCGATTCCCGTATCCGTCACGATAAACTGATGAGTGTGTGCACCACGTTTCTTGAACTCAAGGCTGATACGTCCTTGTTCGGTGTAGAAGGCTGCATTTTTCAGTAAATAGAGAAGGATACGTTCCAGTTGCTCTTTGTTTGTCTTTACCTGAAGTTTGGGAGCATTAACTGAAGGAGTAACATCTATTTTTATATGCTCCTTAACCTTGTCCATTACATTTTCGCAGAAAGTACCTACGTTGATTTCACCCAATTCATAGAGTTCGGTTAATGAATTCTCTAATGAAGACAGCTCCTGGATATCATCGCTGAATTTCTTTAGAGCAGCGACCTGGCTCTGCATTTGGCTCGCTTCTTGAGGGGCTTTCTGTAAAAGTTCATTCGCAGAAGTAGCTAACGTATTCAAAGTCGGCTCCATCTGTGAAGATATGTTCTGTATGAATTTGGTTTTTAATTCATTATGTTCATTGGCAATCTTCACACTTTTCTTTAATTTGCGGTTGCCGGCGATAAATTTCAGTAATATAGCGGCCAGTATTGCCAGTCCGGCTACGAGGATGACTACAAGAACACACAGGCCTATAATGATGTATTGTTTGGCTGATAGCGTGTCGTCTTTTTCTTGTATAGTCAGTTGGCTTTCGTCATATTTCCTTTTCAGTACATTCAGTTCGTCTTGAGCTGTCAGCGCTTTCACGGAGTCTGTCCAAACGATGTAACTTTCATAGGTGCGTTCCATTAAAGGGGCGTTATTGGCTTTACGGGCAATTCCGATAAGTTTTTTGTAGCAATCACTCACTTTGGCGTAGTCTTTCTTTTCCTTGTATTGATTAATTAGTTTGCGGAAACAGGCATCACCTTGTGTGTTTTGGTTAAATGTATAGTAATAGTTGGCTTTTGTGTACAGTAAAACCTCTGTCAGTGAGTCATTCTTGGCAAGGTTAGCAGTTTCCTCCAGTTTATTCAGCTGTGTTTTTGCCTGAGCTGGATTTTTAAGTGCCGTGTACATCTGCAACCGCTCCTTGTTCACGAGGAAGCGGAGGTCATAAAAGACTTTCTTTTGATTTTGCTCTCCGGCCCATATAAGTTGGTCCATGTCACGACAAAGTTCGAATCCTTCTTTGTAAAAGTTCTCTCTGACGTATAAAGCGTTGGCCTGAACACCACATTCTATTGCCTGTGGATAGTTTTCGCGGGTTGCAAATGCTTCGTATGCCTTTTTGAATAAGTAACGTGCTTTGATGTAATCTTTTTGATTGAGGCTACTTTGTGCTTGTTCTTTTAATTCTGTGGCTCTGTCACGGGGAGTTTGAGCATAAGTCATTATACTCAAACAAAATGTCATTAAAATAGCTATTATCGATTTTCTCATATTAGAATTTATTTATTTGTTACAAATGTAAAACAAATATATGAAAAAAGATAGTGCTGATGATGAAATAATTCTCTTCTGTTTGTATTCATTGTTATTATCCTGCCCAGTTCTCTCTGTCGAGATTCCGATAACTGATAGCCTCTGCCAAATGATTGGGGAGTATTTGTTCTGCTCCTTCCAAATCGGCGATTGTACGGGCAACTTTTAAAATCCGGTCATAGGCTCGGGCTGACAGATTGAGCCGTTCCATAGCATTTTTCAGTAATGCGAGCCCTTTGGCATCCGGTTGAGCATACATTGCAAGCAGTTTGCTGTTCATTTGTGCATTGCAATAAATTCCGGTATATTCGGTGTATCGTTTTTCTTGCATTTGACGGGCTTTTATCACTCGTTGCCTGATGATATTGCTCGATTCTCCCTGTCTTTGATCGGAAATCTTATCAAAGGGTACAGGTACAATCTCTATCTGAATGTCGATGCGATCTAATAATGGACCGGATATCTTATTCAAGTACTTTTGAACCTGTCCGGGGCTGCATACGCATGCTTTTGTCGGATGGTTGTAATATCCACAGGGGCATGGGTTCATGGATGCAATCAGCATCAGATTGGCCGGATAGCTGATAGTACTTTTGATGCGGGAAATACTGATCTGGCGGTCTTCCAATGGTTGACGCAACACTTCCAGCACTCCTCGGTTGAATTCCGGCAATTCGTCTAAGAAAAGTACCCCATTATGTGCCAGACTGATTTCTCCGGGTTGTGGAAAACTACCTCCGCCAACCATCGCCACCTGGGAAATTGTGTGGTGAGGGTCGCGGAATGGGCGTTGGGAAATCAATGAGGACCCGCGTTTCAATTGTCCGGTAACTGAATGTATCTTGGTGGTTTCCAGACTTTCCCCCAGTGAAAGAGGAGGAAGAATGGAAGGAAGGCGTTTGGCCATCATCGATTTACCGCTACCCGGAGCACCTACCATTATTAAATTATGTCCTCCGGCTGCTGCAACTTCTAGTGCCCTTTTTACATTCTCTTGCCCTTTAACGTCTGCAAAATCCAAGTCACAGTTCGTCTGTTGTTGATAGAATTCTTCCCGTGTATTAACAACAGTCGGCTCTAATTCGCGTTCATTATTGAAGAATTCGACGACCTCCTTGATATTACTGACTCCGTATACTTTTAATTGATTGACAACGGCCGCTTCCCGTGCGTTTTGTTGGGGGATGATTAGTCCTTCGAAACCATCTTCGCGCGCTTTGATAGCAATGGGAAGCGCACCTTTGATAGGTTGTATACTTCCGTCCAGACTTAGTTCGCCCATTAACAAATAGCGGGAAAACTTCTCGGAAGAGATTGTTTCGTTAGCTCCTAACAATCCGATGGCAAGAGGCAAGTCATAAGCTGAACCCTCTTTACGGATGTCGGCTGGTGCCATATTGACTACTATATTGCTAGTGGGCATTTTATAACCATTCACCAGCAATGCGGAGATAATACGTTGATGGCTTTCTTTGACCGCAGAATCCGGAAGGCCGACGAGATAGAACATACAGCCGCGCGAGCTGTTGACTTCGATTGTGATGAGTGTTGCATCAATCCCTTGAACAGCCGCTCCGAATACTTTAATTAACACGTTTGATTATTGATTATTTTTTCTTCTTATTGTCTTGTTTTTCCTTTTCTTCAGCAGCAGTGACTACTTCCTCAATTTTCTTCTTTAATTGTTCTCCTTTGAGGTTTTTCGCTAGAATCTTACCGTCTGCCGACAGAAGAATGTTGCTGGGAACTTCTTTGATGGCATATTGTTTGGCAACTTCGGAATTTAGCCCGCCAAAATCACAGACTTGCTCCCAATTGAGCGTATCACGTTTAATAGCATCCTGCCATTCTTTCTTGTCCATGTCAAAGGAGACCCCGAGCATAGCGATGTGTTTGTTCTTTTTGTACTTTTGATAAAGTTCTTTTAATTCGCTATTGCTTTGATGATTGGAAATACTATCTGTCCATGAGGCCCAAAAGTTGATTAACAGATTCTTCTTTTTGAGATCTTCGGATGAACGGGTAATTTTCTCTCCTTTTATATTAGGAAGGCTGAAAAACGGAGCATATTTGCCTATCTCTGTCTTTTCGGACAAGGAAATGGCTTCATTCAGTTGCTCGATGTATAGCTTGTCTTGCAGTATTCCTGTCATGACTTCAATTAATTTCTTTATCTTGTTGAAATCAGGAGAGTCTTTCTGCACAAAGTATTTATCCAACAGGTAAAGACTGACAAAAGAAGAATGATGTGCCGTGATGAATTCTTCTGCCTTTTGCTCTAAATCTTTTTCGGAAGGGTTGTTTAAACTACCCAGTTCTTTCTGAAAGGCTGTGAACTCTTCATTATATTTATTCCCGTTGATGTCCAGAAATTCGAGGTGGTCTATATTTCCTTTTATCTTGATTTGGTTTCCTTTATCGAGGAAGATTGGATATTCTATCTGGTTATCAATCAGCAGATAGACCGAAGTTATGGTGTCTATGGAGGTGGTGTAAGAGAATTTGTCTCCGTTCGCGAAAATAGTATCTATCCGATCAAAGGATTCGTCCATTCCGTACAGGTAGAGCGTATCTGTACCCAGTCCCTTGATTTCCCCGGTTATGCTTGTTTTCTTAGAAGATTTGCCACAACCGCACAGACAGATGATTATAAGGATTAAAATGCTGCTCTTTTTCATTGCTTTGAATTCTTTTCTGCGAAAGTACGGTTTTTACGGATAAAAAAAAAGAATTGCCCGTCATTTATAATGACAGGCAATTCTTAATATTTAAAATAGAGTGGTAATTCTCTTATTTAATGATGTTCATGAAATCTGCATTTGTGAAGAATTTAGCAAATTCCAAGTCAGTAGCTGCTTTCTTAGCTAATGAAGAATCTTTAGCAACTGCGCTCTTCAAGCTGCTTGTTACCATAGAAGAATTGTTAGTTCTAGCACCTAAAACAGCCATCAGGTAGTCAGTGTAAGCATCAGGTCTTTCTACGTTAGCCAACGTGTTTTTAGCTTTGTTGTAGTCCTTAGCAAGGATTTGAGCCAAAGCAGCACTGTTAGTCTTAGAGTCACCGAATGAGTTAACTGCTCTTTCATATTGACCTTGAGCGATGTACAGGTTACCCATAGATTCGCCAAGTTCTTTTGTGCCGGCAGCTTTACCGAAGTATGCTTCTGCAGCAGCTTTGTCACCCTTCATCAAAGAGATCAAACCTAAGTTCATGTTAACTTCAGGAGTAGCATTAACGCTGGCAGCTTTCTTGAAGTAAGATTCTGCTTTGTCAATGTTACCAGCCTGGTAAGCTAATTTACCTAAGTTGTTGTAACCACGGTAATCGTTCGGGAACTGTTTGGTAGCTTGAGTGTAGATAACTTCTTGCTTAGCAGGATCGCTAGTCAGTGTAGCAGCATACAGCAATTCTTCTACGTTCAGTTCAGAAGGATTAGAAGAAGCCAACTTAGCGATTTCTTCGTCAGACTTACCGATGATTTCATAGTTCAAAGTCAAACGAGAACGACGCAATTGAGGAAGAATAGTGTTAGCCAATTCTTTGTATACAGCAGAGATGTTTTTGATTTCGCTTTCTCTTTGAGCAGGATCTTGGTACATTGCAATAACGCGGAGAATCAACTCTTTGTCTTGGATGTTAGATTTAGAAACCAGTTCTTGGAAACCTTCCCAGTCCTGTGCAGTATATTTAGCATCGATTGGAGCATCGATTTTTGCTTTCTTCAGGTCTTTGCTCAACATTTTAGTTGTGTTGCCTTCACGGTTTTCAGCAAGAGTAGTATTCAAGCTTACACCACCATCAGGAGAAGCGTATGCAGAAACTTCGATGTTGCTGATCTTCTTGTTAGCAGCTTCGTTGACGTTAGCTACTTCTTTGTTGAATTCTTTAGCAGTCTTCAATTCGCTGGAACGAATGTTAGCTTGTTGGATCAAGAACATGATGTTAGCATCGTGTTTTTCTTTGATGATACGTTGGAAAGCGTCTTCGCCCAATGCAGGGTTAGCGTTACCTAATGTATTGTTTACTAATTCAGAAGTAGAGATTACACCATCAGCTATTTTCACAGCAGGAATAGTCACCACTTTCTTTCCGATAGTAGCTTTGAATTCCAGATACAATTCTGACTTAGCCATTTCAGGAACATAGTCAAAAGAAGTTTTCATCGTGTAGCTACCGCCCATCTTGTAAGAGATAGTCTGGTCGTTACCTTCCACTTTTTCACCTTGGAAAGTAGCTGGTTGGCCTTTAGCTTCGCCGCCATTCCATTTCAAAACCGGAGTAACTTCTACAACCGCTTTTTTGTTGAAATACTTTTCAGGAAATTTACCATTGATGGTCGCAGGAACTTTACCACCTACTGCCTCCAGCACCTGCGGAGTAACAGTGAAGTAATCAGCTGATAATTCACCCATTTTTTTGCTGCAAGAAGAGAATAATGCAACAACCATTGCCATGAGTAAAGGCAAGTACAACTTCTTAGTCATTTTAGGTATAAATTAAATGTTTGTAATTGAAATATCGTCTATTTGCCAATCTCCTTCTGCTCACACAGAAAAAGTAACGCAAAGATATTAATTCTTAATATAATTATATAGATAAGGGGGCGATTTTATCATAATTTAATGAAATAACTCCTCTTTTTCTTTCCGGTACTTGATATTTCGCGGGTGATGCTCAATAATCTCACTACGAAGCATGTTGCGGTCAATGTGTGTATAGATTTCCGTTGTCGCAATAGATTCATGTCCGAGCATGCATTGAATGGCTCGCAAATTGGCTCCACCTTCCAGTAAATGAGTGGCGAAGGAATGCCGGAAAGTGTGCGGACTGATGTTTTTGGTAATGCCTGCTTTTTCCGCTAATTCTTTTATCATGTGAAAGATCATAATCCGGGAAAGGCCTTTGCCTCTCCGTTGGCTGACGAAAACGAAATCCTCATGCCCTTTTTTTACTTCAATTTGGTTACGGTCTGGTATGTAAAGTTTTATTTCATTAATGGCTCGTGGAGAGATGGGGACGAGGCGCTGTTTGCTTCCTTTTCCTTCTACTTTGATAAAACCTTCATCAAAATAAAGGTCGGACAGCTTGAGGGTGACAAGCTCCGATACGCGAAGTCCGCAACTGTATAATGTCTCTAAAATAGCTCTGTTTCGCTGTCCTTCGGTTTTGCTGCGGTCAACGGCAGAGATGATCCGGTCAATTTCCTCCACGGTCAGTACTTCAGGAAGTTTAAAGCCTATTTTAGGTCCTTCTAATAACTCACTGGGGTCTGCTTCCAGGTAGTCTTCAATAATGAGAAAACGGAAGAATGATTTGATTCCTGATAAGATGCGGGCCTGTGAACGGGGGTGAATGCCAATATCGTGTAATCCGGCTGCAAAATGTTGAAGATCAGATAAACATACGTCTAGTATCCCTACCTTTTCCTGCTCCAAAAAGTTTATCAGTTTGTACAGATCCGTAAGATAGGCATCCAGCGTATTAGGAGATAAAGACTTTTCCAGTTTGAGATACTGCTGATACTTCCTGATTATCACCTCTTGTTGTTCCTTCTTCTTCTTTTTTTCGTTGATTTCCATTTCTTTTTTCTACCTTT
>ERZ772886.1944-NODE-1944-length-17685-cov-10.288656_pt1 | contig 17685 bp, 9 predicted proteins | sample MGYA00512128_ERZ772886 | MGnify/ENA primary metagenome ERZ772886 (study PRJEB29015, sample SAMEA2737698) | human gut metagenome | biome: human gut; feature: human-associated habitat; material: faeces | place: China | collected 2012 ... | reverse complement strand
GGCAAACTTCGGAAGGGCAGGGAGTGCGGCAAGACGATGAAAATAGCCACTTGACACGGCGGACGCTGTTTTTTGCGGTTCGAGGGGGACAAAACGGCGGATTCGCCGTCATAGGGGAGAGCGCGGCGCCGCAGCCGCAGCATGCAGTTTGAAGATTACGATTGGAATCAATGATAAAACCGGACGATATTAAGAAGCACACGGCGGAGTTCTTCACCTCCGACCCGGACTTCGTTTTGTGGTGTCTCGATCCCGAGCGGGCGCAGGACGGCTATTGGTGCGGTTACACCGAACGCCATCCGCAGGACCTGGTCGAATTCGAGCGCGCCGTGAGCCTGGTGCGCCGTGTGGGCAAGACCCATCCCGCGCTGCCGTCCGTGGAGAAACAGTTGCTGCTCGACCGCATCCTGACCGACCATTACGCCCGGCGCCGTTTTGCAGCCCCTCCCCGCCGCCGCAACCGGACGGCGCTCTTCGCCGCCGCTTCCCTGCTGGTCGCCGGCGTCGTGGCGGCCCTGTTCTGGAGTGCGGATTTCACGGGTTCCGGGCTGCCTTCGGCCGAGGCCTATGAGAACATCACGCTCGTGACCCGCGAAGGCAGCCGCGAGGTGTACGACGACATCGCCCGTATCAGCCTTACGCCCAAGGGCGAAATCCTGATCGACGGCAAGGAGAACGAAGGGGCGGAGACCGATCGCAGGACGCCCCGGCAGGAGGTGCGCGTGCATACGAGCGAACTGGTGGTCCCCAAGGGCAAGCGCGCACATCTGCAACTCTCCGACGGGACGCGGGTGTGGATCAATTCGGCGTCGGTGCTCCGTTTCCCGTCGGCGTTCGGTGACACGCGCGACGTCTTCGTCGAGGGCGAAGCCTATTTCGAGGTGGCGAAGGATGCGAACCGTCCCTTCATCGTGCACACCGACCATTTTGCGACCCGCGTGCTGGGCACGTCGTTCGACGTGACGACCGCGCCCCGGGCCGACGGTTCGTCGGCCGTGGTGCTGGTCGAAGGCTCCGTGGCCATCGACGTGGCCAACGGCGAATCGGTGACGCTGAATCCTTCGGAACGCTTCTCGATGAAGGACGGCAGCTATTCGGTCTACGAGGTCGATCCCTATAAATACATCAGTTGGAAGGACGGACTGTTGTTCTTCACCTCGAACACGCTGTTCGAAGTCCTGCAAAAGGTGGCTGCGTTCTACAAGATCGAAATAACCTGCTCCGGGGAGATCGGGAGCCGGAAGTGTACCGGCAAGCTGATCCTGTTCGACGACCTGGACGGCACGCTCGACGTGCTCTCCGACATTTTCCGGATCGCCTACGTCCGGGGGCCCGACGGCTCGGTGGCGGTGAGGCCTGCCCCCGACGATTGCGCCGACGCCGTATATCGCTGACAACCAATTCCAGTCTTAAATACTAACCTTAATACTGTTACTTATGAAGAAACTTTTCTTTGTGAGGAGTGGCTCGACATGCCGTATGCTGCGGATTCTTGCGGCGGCGATGCTGTTGCTTCCGGTGAATCTCCAGCCCGTCCGGGCCTCCCGGCAGGACGCCGGGGCCAAATCGTCGCTGACCGTGAAGATGAAGGACGCAACGCTGTCGAGCGTCTTTGCCGAGGTCGAGCGGACCAGCCGCTACGCCTTCATTTACACCGACGACGTGCGGCCGCTGCTCGACCGCCGGGTTTCGGTTTCGGTCAGGTCTGCGACCATCGACGAACTGCTGTCCGCGGTCCTCAAGGGAACGGAGCTGACCGGACGGGTGCGCGAAAGCCAGGTGATCATCTCGAAAGCGCCCGCCCGGAAAAACGCCGCCGTCACCCCCCCCTCCCGGCTGCGAATTCCGGTAGGGAAATCGTCTTGCAGGGGACGGTGATCTCTTCGGCCGACAACAAGCCCATCGTCGGTGTTTCGGTCTATGTCGAGGGGACGACCGTCGGCGCCACCTCGGACATCAACGGCAACTACACCCTCAAGGTGCCGGCGGGAACGAAACACGTCACCTTCGCTTTTCTGGGCTACGACACCAAGAAGATCGCCGTCGCCGATGTCGAACTGTTCAAGCTCGTGACGCTGATCGAGGCGTCGAACGTCATGGACGACGTGGTGGTCGTGGCCTTCGGCACGCAGAAGAAGGAGAGTTTGGTGGGAGCCGTGCAGGTCGTGCGTCCCAGTACGCTCAAGGTGACGTCGAGCAACCTCTCGACCTCGTTCGCGGGCAAGATCGCCGGCGTCATCTCGACCCAGTCGTCGGGCGAACCCGGCGCCGACGGTGCGAATTTCTGGATTCGCGGCATCTCGACCTTCGGGGCTAACAAATCGCCGCTGCTGATTCTCGACGGCGTGGAGATCGTCTCGGAGATGCTCAACAACATTCCGCCCGAGGCGATCGAGTCGTTTTCGATCCTGCGCGACGCCACGGCCACGGCGCTCTACGGTTCGCGCGGCGCCAACGGCGTAATGATCATTACCACCAAAAACGGCCGCCAGTCGGAGAAGATGGCGATCAACGTTCGTCTCGAGTCGGGCATTTCGATGCCGACGCGCGTGCAGGACATCGCCGACGGCGTGACTTACATGGAGAACTACAACGAGGCGCTGCGCACCCGCACCCCGGCGGGCGAAACTTATGTGCAGCACTTTTCGGACGAGAAGATCACGGGCACGCGCAACCGGCTCAATCCCTACGTCTATCCCGACAATGACTGGTATTCGATGCTTTTCAAGGATTTTACGGTCAACGAGAACATGAATCTCAATGTGCGGGGCGGCGGCAAGGTGGTCGACTATTTCCTCAATGCTTCGATCTTCAACGAAAACGGTATCCTGAAGAAGCCCGCGGAGTCGAAATTCAACACCAACATCAATTCGCAGAAATACCTTTTCCAGGCCAACGTCGGCGCGCAGCTCACCCGAACGACCCGCGTGAGTCTGAAGATGAACACGCAACTGCTTTTCTGGCACCGTCCCGTCGAAGAGGTGAAAGACCTGTTCTACTATACGATGCGCGCCAATCCGGTCGCTTTTCCGGCCATCTATCCCAAAGGCTCCGTGGAGGATCTCGACGACCCGATTTTCGGAAATGCCCCTTCGTGGGACGGTGGTTCTACGGACATCAATCCTTATGCCCTGTTGAGCCGCGGATACGGACAGCGCCATACGCAGTACATCACCACGACCTTCTCGGTGGACCAGGACCTCGATTTCGTCACCAAGGGACTGAAGGTTCGGGGCATGGTCTCGTTCTACAACAAGACCTATGCGGCGACTTACCGTTCTTTTTCTCCCTATTATTACGAAATGACCGACTATACCGACAACGGCGACGGGACTTTCGACTACAACCTGCAAAGCATCGGCACGCCCGGATCGTCCTATCTGGGAACCTCCACGGGGCGGAACGGTTACCGTGAGATCTCGTTGCAGGGGCAGATCGAATATTCGCGCACGTTCGGCAAACACGACGTCAACGCCCTGTTCGTCTACCACCAGAAGGAGAAGGTCGACAATCAGCCCGCCAATGATGAGTACAAGGTGCTCCCTTACCGCGAGCAGGGTCTCGCCGGACGTTTTACCTATGGGTACGACAGTCGCTACCTGATGGAGTTCAACTTCGGCTACAACGGCTCGGAGAACTTCATATCGGGTCGTCGTTTCGGGTTTTTTCCCTCGATCGCCGGAGCGTGGGTCGTGTCGGGCGAACCGTTCTGGGAAGGTATCCGCAGCAAGGTGAACCTGCTGAAAATCCGTGCTTCGTACGGTCTTTCGGGCAACGACTATCTGGCCGACAGCAGCAACAACATCGTCCGTTTCCCCTATCTCACGACGGTCAACATGAACAAGGCGCTCTACGTGTGGTTTTCGCCCAACTTCGTCAAGCAGACCGGACACGAGATCAAGACCGTGGGCAATCCCCTGGCCACGTGGGAGGAGAGCACCAAACTTAACGTAGGACTTGAACTGGGACTGTTCGACGCCCTGACGCTGAACGTCGACGTCTACAAGGAAAATCGTACCGGCATCTTCATGCAGCGGCGTTCGCTGCCCTCGACGATGGGTCTTTCGGGCGTCACGCCCTACGGCAATCTGGGTGAGGTGGAGAACCGCGGCGTCGATGTTTCGCTCGAATACAACAAGGCGTTCAACAAGGACCTGCTGGTCTCCGTGCGCGGAACGTTCACCTATGCGCACAACGAGGTGAAGGCCCGCGACGAGGCGAAATACCTGCCCAACAAATACAACTCCGTGCTGGGCAAACCCGTCAATTCGGTTTACGGACTGGTCGCCGACGGCCTTTTCGCCTCGCAGGAGGAGATCGACAACTCGCCCCGGCAGACCTTCATGCCCGATTATCTGCCTGGCGACATCAAATACCGCGACCTGAACGGCGACGGCGTGATCGACGCCAACGACCGCACGTCGCTGGGTTATCCCACCGTGCCCGAGATCTTGTACGGCTTCGGCGCTTCGGTCAACTACAAACGCTGGGACTTCTCGTTCTTCTTCCAGGGCACGGCGCGCGTCTCGCTGCGCATGTACGACATGCACCCGTTCCGCGACAATCAGTATTCGGGCTTCAACATGACGCAGTACGTTGCCGACGACCACTGGTCGGAAGCCGATCCCAATCCCAATGCCGCCTATCCGCGCCTGGATTACCGCTACAACGCCAACAACACGCAGACCTCGTCGTTCTGGATCAAGAACGGCAGCTACCTGCGCCTGAAGAGCGTCGAACTGGGTTTCACGTACAAAAGCCTGCGCGCCTATCTGGCCGGCACGAATCTGTTCATCATTTCGCCCTTCAAATACTGGGACCCCGAAATGGGAAGCGGCAACGGCTTGAAATACCCGTTGCAGCGCGTGGTGAAACTCGGCCTTCAGTATAACTTCTAAAATTCGAGCGACATGAAAAAAATCATATCCATTTTGCTGTTTGCGTGCGCCGGAGCGCTTGCCGCGTGCGATTTCCTCGACGTGGTTCCCGAGGGGCAGGCGACGCAGGAGGACATCTTCAAAACCTCCAAGGAGGCCCGCAAGTACCTCAATACGCTCTACACCTACGCCCCCAACATCGCGGCTTACCGCTACATGCCCGACTTCTGCGCCGGCGACGACATTATCACCGCCACCAACGGCCAGACCCGTTATTTCCCCTACAAGAGCATGCTCTACAACGAGGAGAACGCCAGCCAGACCTACTACGGTCTGTGGGACGCGACGACCTCTTCCCCGTCCGGGCGCACGAATTACGACATGTACAAGGGCATCCGCTACTGTTACATCATGATCGACAACATCGACGCAGTCCCGGGCATCTCGCCGTCCGTGGCCGACGAGTTCAAGGGCGAAGCCTATTTTCTGATCGCCTATTACCACTGGGTGCTGCTGACTCACTACGGCCCGGTCATCCTCGTCAGGGGGCAGCTGGACATGGGGCTTCCCGAGGAGCAGGTCTATGTGGCCCGCAGTCCGTTCGACGAATGCGTGACGTTCATCGCCGAGACCTACGACCGCGCGGCCGATTTGCTGCACGGGTATCCGACGCGTCCCGATGCCGACCTGGGGCGCGCCACCTCGGTGGCGGCCAAGGCGATGAAGGCCCGGCTGCTGCTCTATGCCGCCAGTCCGCTCTGCAACGGCAACACGGAGTTCTACGCGCGTTTCCGCAACAACGACGGCACGCCGCTGATGAGCCAGACCTACAATCCCGAAAAGTGGAAGTGGGCGCTCGACGCCTGCCAGGAAGCGATCACGCTGGCCGAGGACAACGGGCACAGGCTCTACGAAAGCCCGAACGCGACTGCGGCTGCAACCGCTGCCGAGCGCGGCGAGATCAACTACCACGACTGCTTCGTCGAACCGCTCTGGAACACGACCGAGTACCTTTGGGCAATGGGCGACCAGACCGGCATCGGGCACTTGCAGCGTTACGGAGGCGCGCGCCTGAAGCTGCCGTACAGTACCGACGGCTTCTGCATCAACATCGTTCCGACGTTCGAGTGCGTGGAGATGTACTACACGCACAACGGCCTGCCGTGGGACCGAGACCCCGAGACCATGCATATCGACCCCTATGCCTATAATGCCGAAAAGGAGACTGTCAACCTTCATGTCTACAAGGAGCCGCGCTTCTATGCGTCGGTGGGCTACGACCGCGGCAAGTACGCCATCAACGGCGAGGAGTTCATTCTCAAATGCCGCGCCGGCGAGATGCAGGGCAGCGTGCTCGACGCCTCGAAGGAGTACCAGAGCTGTACGGGCTACATTCTCAAGAAGTGGATTCACCGCCAGTCGGCCTTCAACTACGACACCAAGTCGTGGACCTACCGCAAGTACGCCTATCCTTACATCCGCCTTGCGGAACTCTACCTGAGCTATGCCGAGGCCGATTTCGAATACAACGGGTCGTTGAGCGACGCGAGCCTCAATTACCTGAATCTGGTCCGCCGCCGCTCGGGGCTGCCCGATTTCAAGGATTCGTGGGCCTTGGCCGGGGGCATTCCCACCGGCGACGAACTGCGCAAGGTGCTGCACCGGGAGCGTTCGATCGAACTGCTGATGGAGGGCATGCGCTACCACGACCTGCGCCGTTGGAAAGAGGCGGGCGAAGCGATGTCCCGGCGTCCCAAGGCGTGGAATCTCGACGGCAGGACGGCGGCCGATTTCTACCGGGTCTCCACGATGAAGGAGAGCGGCGTCCGCACGTTCGAATCCCCCAAGACCTACTGGATGGCCATTCCGTTGAGCGAAATCAATATCAACTACAACCTCGTGCAGAATCCCGGTTACTAACCTTAATAATCCGATTGCGATGAAGAATCTTGCGATATGCCTCCTGCTTCTGCTGGGAGCCGTAGGGTGCGGCGGCGATTACGTCGTCTACGAGACGGTGGACACTATGGTCTGCATCCCGAAGAACGATTTCCAGGTCCTCGAATACGATGCCGCTTCGGGCCAGGCGTGCGTTTACGATCTCTATCTTTACAAGGGCGGTTACAATGACGACGGAATCACCGTGAAACTGGTGGTCGACCCCTCCGTGCTCGATGTCTATAACGTGGAAAACGGACTCGAACTGAAGGTGATGCCCGACAGGTATTTCGCCTTCGACCCCGAAGTGCGCTTGTCGGGGGACAGGGTCATGGACCGCGCCGAAATCCGCTTCGATGCCGCTTCGATGCTTGCCGACGGCATTGATTCCTCCTATGTGCTGCCGCTTTCCGTCAGGGCCGATGATCAGGGCAAGGTGCGTCCCGAAAAGAACAGCGTAATCATCCGGGTCGTGATGAAATAACCGTGATGCGGAGGAGGTCCGGCCTCCTCCGCATCCTCAATGCAAAAAAATATGTCAAAATTCTACATGCGGCTTCTGTCGGTGTGCCTCGCCGCCCTTGTCCTGGCGGCCTGCTCCTCCTCGGAGGGCGGCGGTGACGACGGCCCGACCGCCGGACAGATTCCCGATAAGGCCGGAATGACGGTGAAGGGAATCGTGAAGGACAGCGCCGGCAATGGCATTGCCGGGGTGGTGGTGAGCGACGGCCTGGAGGTGACGGCGACCGACGAACGGGGGATTTACTATCTGGCCTCCGACCTCGCGCGGCGCAATTTCGTCTTTGTCTCCGTGCCTGCCGACTGCGAGATTCCCGCCACGCAGGGCTGTCCGCGGTTCTACCGCAAAATCGACCGCAAACAGGCCGTCAACCGGGCCGATTTTACGCTGACACGACGCAAGACTCCGTCCGACCGCCATTCGCTGATCGTTATGGCCGACATTCAGCTGGCTGCCGATAACACGTCGGTGGATTCCTATCTCGGTCATGTCGTTCCCGATGTGCTGAAAACCGTGCAGGGGCTTCCGACGGAGGTTTATGGAGTCAGCCTGGGCGACCTGGTCTGGAACGATATGTCGCTTTTCCCGAAGTACCGTCAGGGGCTGGAGACGCTTGGCTTCACGACCTTCAGCCTGCCGGGCAACCACGATCACGATCCGGCCGAGTTGACCGATTCGCTCGCCTTGCAGAGCTACGAACGCTATTTCGGTCCGGCGAACTACTCGGTGAACATCGGGAAAATCCATTATCTGTTCCTCGACAACATCCTTTTCGACCATGCGCCGACCGCCGGGGAGGAGTATACGATCGGTCTTACGGACGAAATTTGCCGTTGGATCGAAGCCGATTTGCGCTACGTTCCGGCGGGCAGCACGCTCGTCGTCTCGTCCCATTGCCCGATTCTCTATCACACGAAGAACACCGCAGCGCGCAACCACCGCAATTTCCAGCGTTTCCTCGATGCGATAAGCCCCTATAAGGTCCATGCCTTCGGGGGGCACAAGCACTACCATGACATTTACCGTTACGACGACGGACGCAAGGTCATGCACTGCATCGCCCGCACGCCGGGCGACCTGTTCATCAACGGCGACGTCAACTGCGACGGCACGCCGCGCGGCTATGCCGTGGTCGAGGTCGATGGCGAACGGCTCTCGTGGTATTACAAGCCGGCGGGCGGGAAGCGCGATATGCAGATGCGCCTCTATGCACCCGGACGCACCAATTCGGCCTGTGTCTATGCCAATGTCTGGGGTTATGACACGGCCTGGAGCGCCGTGGAGTGGATTCCCGCTTCGGGCGGGCAGGCGGTGGCGATGGAGCGGACGCAGCGCACCGATCCCTATTACGAGGAGGTGCTGGCGACGGGTGTGCGCGGAGGGACGCCGACCAATACGTGGCATATGTTCCGGGTCGATCCGGGCAGCGAGCGGGGCGGCATGGTGCGGGTCACCGACAGTTTCGGGCATACCTACGAATCGTCCGTGTCCTGGTAAATACGACATTCGAACAAAACCTTAAATACAACTTCAACGATGAAGAGACTTTTTCTTTTTCTGACCGTCGCGGCAGCCGTTTGCTGTGCGGCGTGCAGCGACGATCCCGAGGTCGCCGAATCCAACCTTTCACTGCTCGAGGATAACGTGACGTTCGATATGTTCGGAGGGCGCAGCGTCCTTGAAATCACGGCCGATTCGCCGTGGACGGTCTCCTGCGACGACGATTGGTGCCGCACCAACGTCGCCGAAGGTTCGCACACGAAGAAGATCGTTCTGACGGTCGACCAGAGTTTCCTGCCCGAGGAGCGCACGACCGCGGTGCGTTTTTACGCCGCGGGCGAAGAGAAGCACACCGTGACCGTGACGCAGGAGAAGTTCGAGCCGATCCTCGTGCTGGCGGAGAACGGCGCCGATATAACCGTCTACGGCGCCGGGAGCGAACCGGCCCTGAACCTGCGTGCATCCGTGGCATGGAAAATCGAGGGCGCGACCGACTGGTGCGCCGTGTCGCAGTCCGAAGGGACGAAAAGTTCGGTCGTGAAACTGTTGCTGACCGACGACGGCGAGGGCGTGCGTCCGCGCAGCGCGACGCTGACCGTCTTCTCCGAGATGGAGGGCGTCGAACCGCAGCAGGTGACCGTCGTGCAGCGGTCGACCGGAGCGAATACGGTCGTGGTCCGGGCGGGTGAAACCCGTGCGTTTCCGGCGCGGCGCACCGACGGCGCGTATGTGAAGGGCGTTGCGGCGGACTGGGTCTGGACCACCGACGCAGAGTTGCTTTCGGGGCTTGACTACGACGCTTCCCGGAATGAAATCATCTGCACTGCGGCCAAGTCGAAGCAGGGCAGCGGGCTGGTTGCGCTGTTCGACGCCGGAGGCGCGGTTGTCTGGTCGTGGCTGGTCTGGGTCGTGGACAAGATGCCTTCGGACGTGACCGTCGGCGGTATCGCCTGGCAGGACCGCAATGTCGGGGCCGAATACCATTCGACCGATCCGAAGGCCTGTGTGCAGGATTTCCGCTCCTACGGACTGTTCTATCAGTGGGGCCGCAAGGAGCCGTTCATCGGCGCGAAGATCCTCTCGAAGAACAAATATTACGAGGGGCATGCGGAGTATCCCGATGCTTTCGGCGCGATGACGCGCGAGGTGGTTTTCAACGCCTCCCGCACCGCCGGCTGGCAGATCAGCGGTGAGGAGATGACCGCCGCAACGGCAAACGGCAATCCGACGACGTTCTATACCCGGTCGTCCGCAGCGATGTCCGAAGGCTGGACCGAGGGCGGCAAGGGGCTGAACGATCCCTGCCCGGTGGGATACCGGGTGCCGACGGCGGCCGAATGGCAGTCGCTGCTTGCCTACGTGGACGGCAACGCCGCCAAGAACCAGGACTCGGGCGACACGTACAGCCGCTGGTATGCGCTCAATTCGGGCGGAACCCTCATCGGCCCGTCGACGATGTTCCGCAAGGGCGATAACGGCCGCATCCACTATCCGGGGCGTTCGGCAGCCTATTGTTCGTCGACGCTCGCCGGCGGCAAGCCGCTCCCGATGTACGACTGGAAGGCGGGCGACGCCACGGGCGAGGGGACCTATTACGAACGGAAGATGACCACAGCCTACGGTATGCGCTGCGTGAAGGAGTGACGCCGCTGCGATCGCGGGGGCTTCGGGCGGGAGTGAGTTTATTCCGTTCCGAAGCCCTTTTTTGCGGTATTTTCATTACCTTCGCATGTCTTTTCAAACTTTTACCGATGAAAAATAGCATCTTTACCGTATTGGCGGCCCTCGTGCTGTATCCCGCCGGGGCGCAGCCCGTCACCCCGCAGGACCGGCGGCGCGCCGCGGAACTGGTCGAACGCATGACGCTCGACGAAAAGATCGGCCAGCTGGTCCAGCAGCGCGGAGGCGGCGCCGTCACGGGACCCGACAAGACGGAACTTTCCGTCGAACGGCTGGTCCGCGAAGGGCGCTGCGGCAGCGTATTCAACATCAAGTCCTTCGAGGAGACCGAGCGGTTGCAGCGGATCGCCGTCGAGGAGAGCCGGCTGGGCATCCCGCTGCTGATCGGCGCCGACGTGATCCACGGTTTCCGGACGATCTTCCCGATCAACCTCGCCGTCGCCGCCTCGTGGGACCCTGCCGCCGCGGAGTCGCTGGCCCGCGTTTCGGCCCGTGAAGCTTCGGCCATGGGCATCCATTGGACCTTTTCGCCGATGTGCGACGTTTCGCGCGACCCCCGGTGGGGCCGTGTCTCCGAGGGCGCGGGCGAAGACCCCTATCTGGGCGCGCGTGTCGCCGAAGCGATGGTGCGGGGCTATCAGGGCGACTTGTCCGACCCCTCGTCGGTCCTTGCCTGCGTGAAGCATTTCGCCGCCTACGGCGCTCCGCAGGCCGGGCGCGAATACCATGCGGTCGATATGTCCGAGCGGGTTTTCCGCGACAGCTACCTGCCGCCTTACCGGGCGGCGCTCGATGCCGGGGCCGCGACGGTGATGACCTCGTTCAATGACCTCGACGGCGTTCCGGCCACGGCCAACCGCTGGCTGATGCGCGACCTGCTGCGCGACGAACTGGGCTTCGGCGGATTCGTGGTGACCGATTACGGCACGATCGGCGAACTGAAAGCTCACGGCGTGGCGGGCGACGATGCGCAGGCTGCCGAACTGGCCCTGCGCGCCGGGGTCAACATGGACATGATGAGCGCCGCCTACCTGTTCCATGCCGCCGAACTGGTGCGGGAGGGGCGTATCCCGGAGTCGCTGATCGACAGCCTTTGCTGCGAGGTGCTGGCCGTGAAGTTCCGCCTGGGGCTGTTCGACGATCCTTTCCGCTACCAGGCGAAGGAGCGCGAGAAGTGCTATTACGCCCCGGAACATCTCGATGCCGCGCGCCGCGTGGCCCGCAGTTCGATGGTGCTGCTGGAGAACCGCGGCGGCGTGCTGCCCCTGAAAAAGGGGAGCCGGATCGCGCTGGTGGGACCTTTCGCCGATTCCCGGTGGGACCTGATCGGCTCGTGGGTTCATTTCGCCGAGGCCGGCCGGACCTCGACCTTTCTCGACGGACTGCGGGCGCGTTTCGGAGCCGACCGTGTGACCTATGCCCGCGGATGCGACCCGCACAAGGCCCTCGAAGGCGGTATTTCGGAGGCGGTGGCCGCAGCCGCGAAGTCGGACGTGGTGCTGGTCGCGCTCGGATTGAAGGCGGGGGAGAGCGGCGAGGCGGCAAGCCTTGCGTCGCTTGCGCTGCCCGACGCGCAGCGTGACCTGCTGGAGAGCTTGAAGCAAACCGGGAAACCGATTGTCGTCCTGCTGGTTACGGGCCGTCCTATGGAGCTGGCCCGTGAAGCGGAACTTGCCGACGCCCTGCTGCTGACCTGGTATCCGGGCACGATGGCGGGCGAGGCGCTGGCCGATGTCGTGTCGGGCGATTACAACCCTTCGGGGCGTTTGCCGATGACCTTTCCCCGCACGGTGGGGCAGATTCCGATCCATTACGACATGAAGAGCACGGGACGTCCGGCCGACGAGTCGGGCAAGCCCAACAAATACACTTCGCGCTATCTCGACGTACCCAATTCGCCGCAGTATTGTTTCGGCTACGGGTTGAGCTACACGACGTTCGGTTATTCGGACCTGCGGGTGCTGACGCCCGAAACCGCCGTCGGCGGCGAGGTTCGCGTGTCGGTCCGCGTGACCAACACGGGCGGCCGCGACGGCGAGGAGGTCGTGCAGCTCTACGTGCGCGATCTGCTGTCCGGTGTGACGCGTCCGGTTCGTGAACTGAAAGGTTTCCGGAAGGTCATGCTTCGCGCCGGGGAGAGCCGCGAGGTGACCTTCACACTGACGCCCGACGACCTTTCGTTCTGGCGTCTCGACAAAAAGTGGGGCCAGGAGCCGGGCGACTACCATGTCTGGGTAGGGCACGACTCCGACTGCACGCTCGGCGGCAGTTTCCGGATCACCGAATGATTCGTCTCTCCGGCACGGCGGCCGACGCCGCGGGTGCGGGACAGCTGCAAGGGAGCAGCGGCTTCGGCCGCCGCTCCCTTTTCCGTGCCCGGCGGGACGGTCCGGATGTCCCGGAAAAACCCGTTCGGAGATGTTTCGGACAAAAGGTTCCGGGGAATGGCTGGGCTTTCGCAAATTTTTTCTACCTTTGGAGGTCAAAACAGTACGCAATGATGGATTTGAAGACGATACGTGCCGAACTGCGCAAGCTGACCGCGATTGTCGACGGCTGGGAGCCTTCCGGGGAGATTCCGGCCCTCGAACGCGACCTGGCGCTGGAAAAACTGCGGACGCTCTACGATGCGGTGCGCTTTACGGAGGTGGAATCCCTTCCGGAATTCCCGGTTGCGGAGACGGAGCCTGCGGCGGCTCCGGTGCCCATCGACCTCGGGGCGGTGCTTTCGCTCGACCCGACGGACGAAGCCGTGTTCGAACCCGGTCCCGATGCCGTTTCCGGACCCGCGTTCGATGCGGAGGCGGAACCCGCAGAGCCGTTTTCCGAACCCGATACGACGGTCGCGGCCGATTCTGCCGGGGCGTTTGCCGGGGGGAAACCCGATACGGAGACGCCCGGAATGGCGGAGCCTGCGGCGTCGGATTCCGAGCCGGAACTTGAGGGGGAATCCGGATTTGAGCCTGATCCCGAAGCGGCGTCCGAAGCCGCATTCGTCGCCGGAGAATCCGAACCGGCCGCCGAATCCGGACCGGTCGCAGCATCCGAATCCGAGGCCATGCCCGAACCGTCTGCGAAGCCGGTCGTTGCGCCTGAATCCGAGGCTGCGGCTGAACCGTCTGCGAAGCCGGTCGTTGCGCCCGGACCTGCCGCTGCGGCTGAACCGGTCGTCGTTCCGGAACCCGCTCCTGCGCCAGCTCCGGAACCCGCTCCTGCGGAGAAACCCCAATACATCGCGCCCACGCTGTTCGGGCTGGAGGAGGAGACCGTCCGCCACCGTCACAAACAGCGCGTCATCATGTCGCTCTACGATACGCCCGCGCCCGCCGAAAAGCCCGCAAGGCCCGAAACGGCGGAAAGACCGGCGGAGCGTCCCGAACCTGCTGCCCGTCCCGAACCTGCTGTGACGCTCGAACCCGCTGCCCGTCCCGAACCCGCTGTCCGTCCCGAACCCGCTGTGACGCTCGAACCCGCTGCCCGTCCCGAACCCGCTGCGACGCCCGGACCGACTGTCCGTCCCGGGTTTGCCGCGACTCCCGAACCGGCGGCTGCGCCTGCGTCCGCAGGTCCCGGGCCGCAGTCCGGAACGTCCGTGCCGCAGTCCGCGGCGGAACCCGTCACCGTTTCGGAAGCGCCTGCCGCCGCCGAGCCGGAGGAGGCCGAATCCGGAGCGAAGGAGGTTGCGGTCCCTGTCGGGGCCGTGCTGGGCGAGGTGATCAACCACGACGTGCAGACGCTGGCCGACACGATCGCTCCGCGGCGCGACATGGCTTCGGAACTGCGCCGCGGCGAACCGGTCGCCGACCTTCGTAACGCCATCGGCATCAACGACAAGTTCCTGCTGATCCGCGATCTGTTCGGCGGCGACGGCGAAGCCTATGAAGAGGCGATCGCGACGCTCAACGCCTTCGACGATTTCGACGAGTGCATGATCCACATTGCCGAGAACTACGCCTGGAATCCCAATTCGGACGGCGCGAAGTTTATGATGGAACTGCTCGAACGCAAATTCGCCTGACACGATGGCCAAACTCTATATCGTACCTACGCCGATCGGGAATCTGGACGACATCACGCTGCGCGCGGTGAACGTCCTGCGCGAGGTGGATTTCATCCTCGCCGAGGACACGCGCACGACGTCGTTCCTGCTGAAGCACCTCGGCATCGAGCAGAAACTCCGTTCGCACCACAAGTTCAACGAGCACGCCACGGTCGAAATGGTTGCCGGGGCGATCGCCGCAGGACGCAATGCCGCCCTGGTGTCGGACGCCGGGACGCCCGGCATTTCGGACCCCGGGTTCCTGTTGGTGCGCACGTGCGTCGAGGCGGGAATCGAGGTCGAGACGCTGCCCGGCGCCACGGCGCTGATTCCGGCGCTGGTGCAGAGCGGGTTTCCGTGCGACCGTTTCTGCTTCGAGGGCTTCCTGCCCCAGAAGAAGGGGCGGATGAAGCAGTTGCAGGCGCTTGCCGGCGAGGAGCGCACGATGATTTTCTACGAATCGCCCTACCGCGTGGTCCGGTGTCTCGAGCAGTTCGCCGAGGTTTTCGGCGAAGACCGCCGGGTTTCGGTGTCGCGCGAGATCACCAAGAAGTTCGAGCAGACCGTGCGCGGAACCGTCGCCGAGGTGCTCGGGCATTTCCGCACGACCGAACCCAAGGGCGAGTTCGTGATCGTCGTGGCCGGAAAACCCAAAGTCCGCCGCGTCCGGGAGGACGGGGAGGAGTAACTCAAATCGAAACGCATTGATGGAAGAGAACCGTACAGACGATACACAAAAGGTAAAACGTTCGTTTTCGGCGTGGCTCGGGGAGCTGCGCGAATTTATGAAGGGCCGTTTCAGCCTCGACGAGGACAAGGCGCAGCGCGACGAGGTCGTGGCCTCCGTCTCGAAGGGCGTGGAGTTCCGCGGCGTCAACCTCTGGGTGCTGATCTTCGCCACGATGATCGCCTCGCTGGGCCTGAACGTCAATTCGGCCGCGGTGATCATCGGCGCGATGCTCATTTCGCCGATCATGGGCCCGATCATGGGTGTCGGCCTTGCGCTGGGCATCAACGATTTCGAACTGCTCAAGAAGTCGCTGCGCAACCTGGCGCTGATGTTCATCGTCGCCATCATCACCTCGACGGTCTATTTCTTCATCTCGCCGCTCTCGTCGAACAGCAGCGAGCTGCTGGCGCGTACCGTGCCTACGACCTACGACGTGCTGATCGCCCTGTTCGGCGGCCTGGCGGGCATCGTGGCGCAGACGCGGCAGGACCGCACGTCGACCGTCATTCCCGGCGTGGCCATCGCCACGGCCCTCATCCCGCCCCTCTGTACGGCGGGCTTCGGACTGGCCACGGGGCAGTTCCGCTTTTTCATCGGCGCCTTCTACCTCTTCTTCATCAATTCGGTGTTCATCGCGCTGGCGACCTATGCCATGGTGCGTTTTCTGCAATACGAGAAGAAGGTCTTCATCGACAAGGTCCGCGAGCGCACGGTCAAGCGGCTGATGATGGTCATCACGCTGGTGACCTTCATCCCGAGCGTCGTCATCGGGTTCCACATGGTCCGCGTCTCGTTGTTCGAGGCCGTGGCCGACAAATACGTGTCGCAGGTCTTCAACTTTCCGCATACCCGCGTGATCGAGTGCAACAAACACTACGCGCAGGGCAAGAACCCCTCGCAGATCGAGCTGCTGCTCGTGGGCGAGCCGCTGGGCGAGGAGGTGATCGAGAATGCCCGTACGCAGATGCGCAATTTCGGGCTGGAGGAGGCCGAACTGGTCGTCCGGCAGGCCAATACGGAGGACAAGGTCGACGTGGTTTCGCTTCAGAAGAGCTATCAGGAGCTGCTGGAGGAGAAGAACCGCCGGATCGGCGAGATGTCCTCGCAGCTGAAACGCTACCGGGTGACCAACGTCGAGGTGAACGACATCTCGCGCGAAGTGGGGGCCATGATGGACAACATCGGGGCCATTTCGCTGACCAAGGGCATCACCTTCGACGTCGAGGGCACGCCCGGCGATACGACGCTCGTGTGCGTGGTGACGCCCCGGGATTCCGCGCTTCCGGTCGACCGTGAAACGCTGATCCGCTGGTTGAGAATCCGCACCAAGGTCGAGAACGTCAAACTTTTCGTGGAACCCTAATCCGGGCGGCAGGCATGAAACGAACCGATCTGACCATTTTGCAGCGCTTCTGGCTGGAGACCCTTTGGCTGGGCGCACGCGTGTTCGCCGTGATGCCTTACTGGTTCAAGTACTACGTCGTCGAAAACCTGCTTTTCGTCCTGCTCTACTACTGCCTGCGCTACCGCATGAAGGTCGTCAAGACCAACCTGCGGAACTCGTTCCCCGAGAAGAGCGAACGCGAACTGGCCGTCATCCGGCGGCGGTTCTACCGCACGCTGTCCGAAATCTTCGTCGACACGATCAACATGGCCTACATGAACGAGGAGAAGGGGCGGACGGTGCTTACGGTCAAAGACGTGGAGAAACACGTGGAAGCGGTGCACGGCCGCGACTGGATCGCCATGACGGCCCATTTCGGCTGCTGGGAGTACTGCTCCTACTGGGGGCTTTACGAGCGGTCGCAGATGCTGGTCGCCGTCTACCATCCGCTGCGCAGCAAGGTGATGGAGGAACTCTACCGGCGGCTGCGCAATTACGAAAATTCGATGACCGTCTCGATGAAGGAGAGCCTGCGTTTCTACCTGCGCAACCGGACCGGAGGCATCGCCGGCAAGAACCTCGTGATGGGGCTTATCGCCGACCAGAATCCCCCGCGGCGGCCCGACAGCCGTTGGTTCCGCTTCCTCAATCAGGATACGATCTTCTTCGACGGCGGCGAGAAACTGGCCCTGCGCTGCAACCTCCCGGTCTACTTCGTGAAGATGAGCCGCCTGCGGCGGGGACGCTACGAAATGTCCTTCGAACTGATTTATGACGGCAAAGAGGAGGTCGCCGAATACGAAATCACGCAGCGTTACGTTCGTAAGTTGGAGCGGATGATCTGCGAGTGTCCCGAACTGTGGATGTGGTCGCATCGCCGCTGGAAGCACAAACGAACTCATGCCGGTCGCTAAAATCATCATACTCAACTGGAACGGCGCGGACCACCTGCGTCGTTTCCTGCCGTCGGTCGTGGCCGCGGCAAATTGCAGGAAGTGTTTATATACGATAAAAATA
>ERZ772886.1928-NODE-1928-length-17784-cov-3.518416_pt1 | contig 17784 bp, 11 predicted proteins | sample MGYA00512128_ERZ772886 | MGnify/ENA primary metagenome ERZ772886 (study PRJEB29015, sample SAMEA2737698) | human gut metagenome | biome: human gut; feature: human-associated habitat; material: faeces | place: China | collected 2012 ... | reverse complement strand
GGATGGCGTCGTAGTTGTACGCCGTGGTCTTGACATCCGTGAAGGGGTTGAACGTGTTGGACTTGGCGGCGGAGGCGGCGCGGTAGAGGAACGTTGCGACCTGGCCGCGGGTGACCGTTACGTCAGGCCCGAAGGTGGTGGCATTGAGGCCGGTGGTGATGCCCTGCTCAACAGCCCAGAGGACTGCGTTGTAGTAATAATCGCTGGGCTGCACGTCCGTGAACGGGCAGACACGATATCTGGGCAGCGGGGAACCGGCTGCGCGCCAGAGGAAGGTGACGGTCTGTGCGCGGGTGCAGACGGCGTTGGGCGAGAAGGTGTAGCGGCCCGTGCCGGAGGCGATGCCGTTTTCTGCGGCCCACTTGACAGCGTCATAGAAGTAGTCAAGGCGGCTCACGTCATGGAAGTTGAAGCTGCCCGTATTGCCGCCGATCACGCCGGGGATGTAATCCATGCCGTCGTCGACATAGGGAACGAGCGTGCCGGTGAGGATGGTGTAGTTGTGCGTGTCAGCCGGGGTGAAGGTCCACGCGTATGCCTTGCCGTCCTCAAGAACGGTCGTGAGGGGCAGATTCCATGCGATGGTGCCGGCCGGGCGGATGGTGCCGACGGTGAGCTTGGCGTCGGCAAGGGTCTTGCCGCTCGTTTCGAGCTTTGTGTAGCCGGGCGTGCCGGTCGGGGTCGCCTTGGTGATGGTGAAGGTCGCGGTCTTGTAGCCGAAGCTGGCGTCGCTGTTGAAGGTCACGGCGACGGTGTAGGTGCCGACAGTCAGCGGGAGGCCAGAGGCGTCAAGCGAAGCGCCGGTCGAGGCGTTGGGCGTGTAGCCGTAGCGCAGCGTGCCGGAATGGCCGGAAATGGTCGCATTCTCGTACTTGATGCCAGTACCGGTGTAGACAGCGGAGCCATCCGGGAAGGAGATGCTGCCGGAGACGTCGGTTCTGTCGTGGGTCGAGATCGTCAGCGCATAGCTGCCGCCGTTGTAGTTGCCGGAGACCGGGGTGACAGTGACCGTGAAGGTCGCCGCGCCGACTTCGTTCTTCAGCCGGAAGGTGATCTTGTTTTCGCCTTCGACAACCGCAGGTGCCACAGCGAAGATGTCGTCTCCGCCCTCAACAGCGGTGAGCTTGATGGAGAAGCCGGTTTCGGTCTCGCCTGCGAGGAAGAAGTCGGACGGGAGCGTTCTGGTCTTCAGGTCGGTCTCGGTGCAGAGCTCGGAGATCGTGCAGGGGTTCAGGGTCAGGCCGGCCTTGTTGATGGTGAAGGTCTTGCTGGCCGTGCCGGTGAAGTTGCCCTTGCCGGTGACGGTAACTGTGGCGGTACCGGCGTTGATGTTGGAGGCGTAAGAAACGGTGTAATCCTTATCTGCCTCAAGCGTTCTGCCGCTGATCGCAACGGTCACTTCCGGAGTATGTGCCTTGGTGTTATAGGTCACGTCAGCGATAGGCGCGAACGTGCAGCCGGAAATTTCCGCAGAATTGATAGTGAAGGTCTTTTCCGTCGAGCCCGTGAAGTGATCGCCTATACCGGTGATGATGATCTTCGCAGTACCGGCGTTGATGTTGTTCTCATAGGAAACCGTGTAGTCGGTATCAGCTGTTAGCGCAGCATCATTGAAGGAAACGGCAACTTCAGGCTTCCATTCCTTGCCAGTGTAGCCATAGGGGCCGGCATCATAGGTGATCTCAGCGCTGGAGATGTCCGCCTTGGCAATCTCGAAGGACTTTGTGACTGTGCCGGTGTAGTTGCCCGTGCCGGCGACGGTGACGGGATAGCTGCCCGGCTCAGTGCCGGTCAGGTCGGAAACGGTATAGTCCGTGCCGACGGTCAGGGTCTTGCCGTTAACTGTGACGGTCACAGTCTGGGTCAGTTCATTGCCGGTGTAGGTCAGTTCCTTATCAAAGGCAACGTCCTTGGCTTCGATCTCGCGCGGTTCGACCGTGAAGGTCGCTTCTGCGGTGTAGATCGTGCTCTCGCTCTCGCAGGATGCGGTGACTTTGTAGGTGCCTGCGTCGAACGGCTGCGCGGTGGTGAGCACCTCATGGTTGTCCTCGTCGAAGAACTTGAACGTGACGTTGCCTGCACCTGCCGGTTTGGACTCGCCGACGCTGGGGGTAACAGTATCGCCGTAGGTGACGGTAGCAGGAACGTCGATCTTGAGCGTATCCGCGTCGGTGTTCTTGTCGATGATCTTGATGGTGAGCGTACCGGACGCCTCGTTATAATTCGCCGAAGAGAATTTCAATGTAGCCGTGTCAGACGCGTTATTAGCAGCATCTGTCTTATCCGTATCTCTCAGCATAAACGTGACAGAACGCATGTCATCGCTTGGTAAGTAACCTGTAATCAGGCTATTTCCCGCGTGAGTAATCTCAATTTTAATGCCGTCCTGCGTCAGACCGAAATCAGCCGGAGCAACCGTGACTTCCTTTGTACCGAAGAGCACGGATTTTTCTGCGTCCGTCGGCGCGAGGTCGCCTTTGACGATCGCCCAATCCAGTTCTCTGGTCGTAACGGACTCGTAGATTGCATAATGCGCATCGTCCACCGCGCTGATCGTTGCAGCCGCCTTATAGGTGTTAACGTCCGTTGCCGTGTTGTTTTCGTAGTCAACCTTGATCTTGCCCTGCAGGTCTTCCGGAATCACCAGTTCAACCGTGTGCACAGTGCCGTCATATTTGAAAGCTTCTGTGTAGTCCCAGTCCTTAATATCGGCAATAGAAATTGTGGCCTTATGGACGGGCACACGAACGTTGAGCGAAAGCTCGGCATAGTTCTCGCTGTCAGTCGGGACAAACTTTGCCGCGAATGCTCTGCCGTACGGCTCAGATGTGCCGTCGTAAACGGTCGGGTCGCCGACGTCTTCGTTCGGATTTACCCATTCGAAGTGGCCGTCGACCGGCGTTTTGCTTGCATCACCGGCAACGATTACCGTGCCGCCGGTGAAGCTGAGGTTGCTGAGCTTCATGCCATAGTGCGCATTGGGCGTAGTGCCGGGCGTCAGAAGCAGCGCAAGGGCATCCTTATCCGCAGTCGTAGCTGTTACAACAGCCTTGTATGCACCGGCAAATCCGCTCTCCTCGATTGCGACCGTCTGCGGCTCACCGCCATTGACCGTGACGGTCAGCGTCTGGGCGTTAAGCACATGGTTCTTGTCCGCTTCCAGCCCGATCACGATGCTGTAAAGCGTGCCCGCCTTAAACTTCTCTTGGGAATCAAGCGGATTGCCATCGGTATTCGTGCCCTCATAGCAGGTAGAGCCCACAGAAAGGCCGGGAGTCGTCGTCTCGACGTTCAGGTCAAAGATTCGCTGACCCTTGGCAAAACTCGTGACCGTTGCAACGGGCGCGGTGATCTCCTGCTTGGTGATCGTGAGGGTTGCGTTCTGAACAGTCACGCTCTCATCGATTCTGCAGTTGTCTCCATTCGGCTCAGCAGTGACAGTATAGGTACCAGCATCTGCTGCAGCAACATTCAGTTCATTGCCGTTGTTGACAACGAAGCCAGCAGCGTCGTTGCCTTCTACATCCTTCACCTTGAAGGTGACGAAGCTGGTGATATCCTTATTAGAAGTAGACGTTGCACCCATGGTGAGCACTTCGTCGCTACCGTATGCGACTTCAGTCGGGTCAATAGTGGTAGCACCAATGGTTGGATTCTGTCCACCAGTAACCGTCAGAGCAAGCTTTTTTGAGAAATCTACATTTTCGACTTCTTCATCCTTGGTTTCACCATCTTTAATATGGTTGAAATAGTTCTCGCCTTCAAACCCAAACGAGTAACTGCCGTTTTCTACGTTCGTCTTTGCCTTGAGCAGCAAATAGCCAATCGTTTGCTGTTCACCGGATGCCAGCACCGGCTGATTCGCTGTTTTCTCGCAGGTACCTGCAAAAACAGCCAGTCCGGCAGTTCCTGTATTATTTTGCATTGTCCAGCCCTTCAGACCGCCCTTTGTAGATGAAGGCATAGCGTCTGGACCAACCGTACCGCTGTCATCGTCATTTTCAAATGTGTAGGTGTACGTCTCAAAAGCGTCCACATTATAAGTAAATCTAAATTTAAACCCAGACAAGCGAAGCGGGTCGGAAGAGGGGTTCGTTACGGAAATCTTAATTGCAAACGTATTGCCTGCTGCAATTTCCGTAATAGCATCGCCCTCAACTGGGTACTTCGATGTGTTTTTTTCCGTGAAAGTAACTGCTTCCAACTGAGCAGTCGGAGTCGGTTCAAATACGATTGCAGAAACTGGTGTTGCAAAAAGAGATACCAGCACGCAAACCGTAAGAACGATTGCTAATAATTTTTTCTTCATGTTTTTCTACCTCTCAGTCAAACGAACTTATGTTCTCTGCGACATACTGAAGGATCAGCAATGCGTCGGTTGTTTTGATCACGCCATCCTTGTCAACGTCAGCAGCCACAAACTCGTTTCCTTCCAATGTAATTGTTTCTGATACATGCTGCAACACCAGCAGTGCGTCAGTCGTTTTAATCTTTCCATCGCCATCCACATCGCCCAGAACGACATCCGGCTTCTCGCCGTACTTGAACGATGCGACCTTCTTGAGCGCCTTGTCGGTCGTGCTGATGTAGACGTTGTATGTACCCTCCGTCAGGGCCTTGGGCTTGAGGGTGAATGTCACCTTGCCAGCCTCCACGCTCGTCTGGTCGATGTACTGGATGTTGCCTTCTGTGGGGACGGCGCTGTCGCCCGCGAGGAGCAGGACGAGGGAATACTCGCCGGTCAGGCCGGTGCAGTTCAGCTCGAACGTGTCCGCGCCTGCGTAGAAGCCGCCGTCCTTCGTGCCGTTCGTCACGGCCAGGGGGCCGGTCACATTATAGACGCCGAGGACTTCCGTGTCTTCCGCAAACGCGGCTGCGGTGAGCATTGTGAGTGTCAGCACTGCGAGCAGCAGCGCAAGCATTCTTCTTTTCATGCCGCTTCCTCCATTGTCATAAATTGATCCGCATACCGCAGCAGGATCGCCGCGATCTGTGCGCGGGACGCGTTGGCCTCCGGCGCGATGCGGCTGCCGCCGACGCCGGAAACAAGCTCGTGGTAGACCGCCCACCATGTCGCGTCCTTCGCCCAGGCGGCGATGGTCGTGCTGTCGGCGAAGGTCTGCTCATAAATGCCGGTCAGCGTCAGCTCTGTGCCGCTCTGCCCGCCGTTCAGGCGGAAGAGGATGGCCATGGCCTGCTGGCGCGTGATGGGGGCGTCGGGGCCGAAGCGGGTGTCGGACAGGCCGTTCACATAGCCTTTTTCTACGGCCCAGCTCAGTGCGTCCTGATACCAGTCCGCGCTGGCGTCTGCAAACGAGGCCGCCTTGGCCGCGGCGGGCTTGCCGCACATACGCCAGAGCATGAGGACGAACTGTGCGCGGGTCACGGCGGCGTCGGGACGGAAGGTACCGTCGGAATAGCCCGTGACAAGGCCCAGTTCCGCCGCCCGCTCGACCGAGGCGAAGGCCCAGTGCGTGCTGGTCACGTCGCGGAAGGAGCCGGCTTTGACTTCCTCCTGCGTGGTGTCTGCGGGCTGCTCCTCTTCGGACTTCTTGTCGTCCTCAGCCGTTTTGTCGTCTTCGGATTTCTTGTCGTCGTCGGACTTTTTATCGTCCGCGCCCGGCGTTTCGCCGGTGGAACCGGAGCCGGTGCTGCCCTGCGCGATCAGCGCTGGGAGCGAATAGGAAAGCGCAAGCGCCTTGCCGTCCGTGTCAGACAGGAGCGCGTCGGCAAGGGTCAGCTTCGCGTCGCCCGCCGCCTTGACGCGGAAGGTAAACACGGCGAGGCTGCCATCGGTCTTGACGGCGGTGGTGGTCGCCGCTGCGAGGATCGCGCCGACGCCGCCGCGCGTTGCGTACGGGTTGCTCGCGGCGAGCATACCGGCAACGAGCGCGCCGTTTTCAATGCCGGTGCATTCGACAACGGAATCGTCGTAGCCCAGACTGAGCTGCACGGCGGCAAGACCTGTGTTGCCGGTCAGCTCCGCCGTGACGGTAAAGGTCTGTCCAACGTCCGGCAGCTTGTCCGGGGCTGTGAGCTTGAGCGTCGTGCCTGCGGCGCAGGCAAGCGGCGTCAGCAGCTGCACCGCCAGCAGCAGTGCGATGCCTATGGCCAATATTCGGTTGCGTTTCATTCTTCGCATTCCTCCTCATCTCGGTCGGACGTACAATCGGGGTGAAATTGTAACAGGGTGCTGCAAGAGTCTACACTACCCCTAGTATTGCTCTTCCGATCTAGTATTTGTAGAATAATTATATACGAACTGTGCCGCAATTGCAAGATGCTGGCTGCTTTATTTCCGGGGATTTTGTAAAATGTTTCTTCAGAATTTCCGGGAGACGGGGCAGGCTGACGCAAATGCCGCCTGCCCTTATCGTGCGGGGCACGACAAGGGCAGGCTTTGGGGGCGTCTCAGGTCTGGAGGTAGTCATTGATGGTGATTGGCGTGTTCAGGCGCGGGGCGGAGGATGCGTTCAGGAGGAACAGGCGGCAGGTGTCCTGCAGGTTGAGTACAACGAAATCCGTTTTGGTACGCAGGACACCGATGCCCGTAACGCGGCCCTCCGCGTCATAGGAGACTGCGACGGCGCAGCCTTCGTTCAGATCGTCGGTCAGGGTGATCTTTCCGGTGTCCGTGTTGACGCTCCATGACGTTTCGATCTCGTTCCCCTTGTTATCCCAACCGTATCCAAACTTACTCGTACGCAGGTTGTCCCAGCGCGTTTCGCCGTCCCACAGGGCAATCTTGTAGCCAGCATAGGTATCGCCCGTCCAGCCGGACGTGCCGGGCAGGTAAAAGAGCGTCCAATCCGACGGGAACGAGCAGTTGGCGTTCAGCGTCCCGACAATCTGGGGCGCTGCGCCGAGGAAATACGCGCCGAGCGTACCGCTTCCATAATAGGAATATCCATAGAACGCCTTTTTTCCAATCGATTTGATGCTGGCGGGAAGGACGATTGCCTTTTTAAAACGGCAGCCGTCAAACGCTTCGTCTCCAATCGTTTCCAGTCCATCCGGCAGCGTAATTTTTGTCAGGTTATGCGCATGCATGAACGCCTGTTTTTCGATTTTCTTCAGCGTGGACGGCAAGCGGACGGACGGCATATAAGAACACTCGAACGCGCCTTCGCCGATCTCCGTCACGCCCTCCGGAATCGCGACCTCTGTTTTCAAGCCAGCCATAAATGCAAACGACAGCTTTTCAATTTTGGTCAGTCCGGCAGGAAGCTTCAGGCCGGTAAAGCCCTCGCACTGATAAAACGCCCATTCCCCCACCGTTTTGACGCTGTCCGGCAGGGACAGGGTTCCGCCGAAGCCGTCGCATTCGGCAAAGGCGTTCGCGCCGATGCTCGTCACGCCGTCCGGGATCAGCAGTTCGCCGGAAAAGTCTGCGTACGCGAACGCTTCTGCGCCGATGGTTTTCAGCGTTGACGGCAGCGTCAGCGTACCGTTAAACATCCCGTCTCTATTGAATTGATGCAGAGAAGAAAATGCACCGTCTGCGATTTCCGCAACGCCCTCCGGAATCGTCAGGCTGCCGGTAAACGCACACCAGTAGAACGCCTCCTTGCCGATTGTCCGCAGGCTCTTTCCGAGCGTCAGCGTACCGTTCAGATTTTCGCATTTATAAAACGCTCTTTCGCCGATTTCCACAACAGAATCCGGAATCGTCAGACTGCCTGTATATCTGCTTTCGCAGAACGCGGACTCGCCGATGCTGCGCAGATTCCTGCCGAGCGTCAGCGTCCCCTGTGTTTTCAGACGCGGATACAGATATGGATTGATGTAGAACGCATAGCTTCCAATTGAGGTCACGCTGTCTGGGATTACAAGATCGCCGGACAGCGGGCAATTATAAAACGCGTTATCGCCGATGCTCCGCACGTTTTCCCCGAATTTGATCATATGGCAGACCGTCGACGCAAAAGCGTTCCGGCCAATCTGCGTGATCTGGTCGCCGATCACGACTATCTGAACCCGATCACGGTAATCCTTCCACGGATATTCGTTCTCGGACTCATAATCATCCATCGCGCCGCTGCCGGAAATCGTCAGCGTGACGTAGCTGTTGTCAAACGACCAGTAGGCGGACGGGCCGCACTTCCCGCTCGTCTCCGCCGCCGACGCGCCGATGCACAGCGCAAGCAGCAAAAGCGCCGCGCAGAGCAGCCGTGTGATGTGTTTTTTCATTTCAAGGCCCCCGTTTTTTGTTTTTCTTTATTATATCGTGCAATTCCGGGAAAATCAATCGGATCAATGCCTCCCCTTTCAGGGCAATGTCATCAACTTAAGACCATAGACGGTTTGTTTTACGCAAAAACCGTTGAAATGCAACCGCAGTTGGTAGGGGCGGGGCTCTGCTCCGCCCGGCAGAATGCAGTGAATTCCTTCGAGAATTTGCGGCGAATCCGCAAGCAGTTACCTCTTTGGATGTAGGGGGCAGCTGTGAATTCGCCGAAGATTCCCGTAAAATCGGTACATCCCGCGGGCGGACAGAGTCGTCCGCCCCTACAGAGAGTGCGAAGGGTTGTTGTAGGGGCCGACGACTCTGTCGGCCCATTGAGAAGTTACAAATTCGCCGTAGATTCCCGTAAAAACGGTGCATTCTGCCGGGCCGATGTGGGCATCGGCCTCTACGGCCAAGCGGGTAAGTGCATACGGATTCGCCGAAGATTTTCGATAATTCGGTGTATCCTGCCGGGCGGAGCAGAGCCCCGCCCCTACCAACTGCATTTGTTTTGCCGTTTTTTCGCATAAAACAAATGCACCGGTCTTAAGTTGATGACATTGCCCTTTCAGAGGAGCCCTGTCGGCGGTTTAACCGGGAATTGATTTGGATTTAAGATTCTGCGGGAAATATCACGAAGATTTAACGTAATTCTGGACGCGCATTTGACATTCTCTTTCTATATTTATATCAGATAAAACGAATTTGGAAAGAGGTCTGTGCGGATATGACGATTTTTAACTTTTTAACATTGCTCGGCTCGCTGAGTTTGTTCCTGTTCGGCATGAGTGTGATGGGCACGGCGCTGGAAAAGCGCGCGGGCGGGTCCTTGAAGGCCATTCTGGCGAAGCTGACGAACGGGAACTTTTCCGGGCTTCTGACGGGGCTTGCCGTTACGGCGGTCATTCAGTCGTCCTCGGCTACGACGGTCATGGTCGTGGGCTTTGTCAACTCCGGACTTCTGAGCCTGAAACAGTCCATTCCTGTCATTATGGGCGCGAACATCGGCACGACTGTGACAGCGTGGCTGCTGTCGCTGTCCGGCATCAGCGGGGACAGCCTGTTCGTGCAGCTGTTGAAGCCGTCGTCTTTTACGCCGATTCTGGCTGTGATCGGCATTGTGCTGTATCTGACCGCAAAGGGCAAGAAAAAGGACACGGGCCTGATCCTTCTTGGCTTCGCGACGCTGATGTTCGGCATGGAATCGCTGTCCGGCTCCGTCTCCGGGCTGCGGAACGACCCGAACTTCACGAAATTCTTCCTGTTGTTCTCGAATCCCATTCTGGGCGTTCTGGCTGGCGCGATTCTGACGGGCATTGTGCAGTCCTCGTCCGCGTCGGTCGGTATTCTGCAGGCGCTGTCCTCGACCGGGGCTGTCAGCTACGGCGCGGCGATCCCCATTATCATGGGACAGAACATCGGCACGTGCGTGACGGCCATGCTGTCCTCCGTCGGTACGAACAAGAACGCGCGGCGCGCAGCCGTCGTGCATCTGAGCTTCAATATCATCGGCACAGTCGTCTGGCTGGCGCTGTTTGAGGCTGCAAACGCGATTTTCCGCTTTGCGTTCGTCTCGACCGCTATCGATACGTTCCATATCGCACTCATTCACTCGATCTTCAATCTGGCCTGCACGCTGATGCTGCTGCCGTGCTGCGGACTGCTGGAAAAGCTGTCGTACCGGATCATCCCGGATGGCCGCAGCACCGACACCGCAACTGTTCTGGACGAGCGCCTGTTTGCAACGCCCGCCATTGCGCTCGTCAAGAGCGAGGAGCTGGCCAAGCGCATGGCTGCGGACTCCGAGCTTGCGCTGCATGAGAGCTTACAGGCCGTGCTCGGCTTTACGCCGGAGCTGGCCGCCTCTGTCCGGCAGCGGGAGGACGATACCGACCGCTATGAGGACACGCTGGGAACCTTCCTCGTACATCTGGCCACGCAGCCGATGAGCGAGCAGGACAGCGTGGAATCGTCCAAGCTGCTGCATCTGATCGGCGATTTTGAGCGCATTGCAGACCACGCCGTCAATATTATCGAATCGGCGGAGGAGCTGAAGGAAAAGGGCGTTTCGTTCACGGACTCTGCAAAAAAAGAACTTCAGACGATGCTGAACGCCGTGAGCGAGATCGTTGATCTCACAAGCCGGGCGTTCTTGCAGGACGATCTGACGCTTGCGCGGCAGGTCGAGCCGCTGGAGCAGGTCATCGACAAGCTGAAGGACAAGCTGCGTACGAATCACATCGCCCGTCTCCAGCGCGGCGAATGCTCGCTGGCCGCAGGCTTCGTACTGTCCGATCTGCTGACAAATCTGGAACGCGTGGCCGACCACTGCTCGAACATCGCAGGCTGTCTGCTTGACATGAAGAACGAGCGCATCGACCTGCACAAATATCTCGGCGACGTCAAATCCGGCAGCAACGAATTTTTGATGCAGTACAATACGTTTGAGGAAAAATACAAGCTGGCGTAACCGCGCCGGACGCACAGACAATATCAGCACGCACCAGCGCCCCCTGTCATGTCACAGCATGACAGGGGGCGCTGCGGGTATTCACAGCAGGATGCAGATCATCCCGCCGGTGTTTTCGTTGATCATGCGGCCAAGGGTCTTTGTGAGCTTCTGCCGCGCGTCGTCCGGCATACGCATGATCTTGGCCGTGACGCCCTCGGAGACAAGCTCATAGAGCGATTTGCCGAAGATGTTGCTCTGCCAGAGCTTATCGGTGTCCTCTTCATATTCGCCGAGCAGATAGTCGATGAGCTGCTGTGATTCCTGTTCGCCGCCGACCATGGGGCTGATCTCCGTCTCGATCTGCGCGCGCATCATGTGGATGGACGGCGCGCTGGCGCGCAGCTTGACGGCGTAATTGCCGTTTTTCTTCACGATTTCCGGCTTTTCGAGCTTCAATTCCTCTGCGTCCGGCATGACGATGCCATAACCGGTCGCCTTGACCTGTTCGAGCGCGGTCTGTACCTTTTCGTAGAGCTTTTTCGTCTGCGAAAGCTCCCGCAGCATCTGCATAAGCGCCTCGTCGTCCGCGATCTCCACGCCCGCCTGCTTGGACAGTTCTTCGTAGAACAGCGTCTCCGGCAGATGCAGCTCGCAGGTGACCGTGCCGGTTCCGAGATCGACCTCCCGCACGCGGAACGCGTCGACCGGATCTAGCTCCCGCAGCGACCCCATGACGCTTTCCGCCTCGCTGAGGCTTGTGAGCCTTGAGGCGCGGTCAAGCATTGCGTCATACAGGGCGGCTTTGACCGGGTGATCGTCCGGCAGCGCCCGCACCCAGCTCGGCAGGAAGAACCGCAGCTCCTCGACCGGGAATGCGTACATGACCGCTTCGAGCAGCCGCGCAATATCCTGCGTCTGCATCACCGCGCAGTCCATCGTCAGCGCCTGCACGCCGTATTCGGCCCGGATACGGGCGCAGATCGCGTCCGCCTGTCCCTTTTTCGCGTCCTGCGTATTGACGACGACCACGAACGGCTTGCCCGTCTTCTGCATATCCGCAATGGCGCGGGCTTCCGCCTCGCGGTAATCCTCGCGCGGGATATCCGTGACCGTTCCGTCCGTCGTGACGACCACGCCGATGGAGCTGTGGTCCTCCATGACCTTTTTGGTGCCAAGCTCCGCCGCCTGTGCCATGGGAAGCTCCTCGGAGGCCCAGGGCGTCGTGACCATGCGGGGCTTGCCGTCCTCCGTGTCGCCGACCGCGCCGGGGATCATGTAGCCCACGGAGTCGATCAGGCGCACGCGCAGCGTCGTTTTGCCGTCGGGGCTGATGACGCGGCCGGCGTCCTGCCATGCGGCGTTCGGGTTGCCGACGGCGTAGATGTGCAGGTTTTTCATGATGGACCACATCATGGCGAACATATGTTCGGACACGCTTTGTCCGTAGGCGCCGGTGGCGTTGGTGAGCATGGAGCCGGGGTGGAGCACGCCAGGCCGCTGGTATTTGTCGACGCCGGCGCTCCAGGTCTGCAGCCATTCGAGTCTGGGGCATTGCGCGCATGTTTCGGGCGTGATGTTGCCGATGACCGCGGTTGCATACGCTTTGAGTTCGTCCGGTATTTCGGCGGTCCAGTTCATGGAGCCTCGTTGTGCCGGGTCGCCGACGAATTCCTGCGGCATGCCTTTTGCGGCGCGTGTGAACTGCGCGCGTTCGGCCTCGGTCAGCGGCAGGCAGTTGACGACCAGTTTGCGGTCATTCTCTATTCCCATGCGGTTAACCCTATGTCAACCATCAGATATGCGGCGCGGTTCAGATGCCGAGCTCGTCGGTGTCGAAAATGATGGTGACCGGACCATCGTTGGTAAGGCTTACGCGCATGTGGGCGCCGAATCTGCCTTCTTTGACGTCGAGTCCCTGCGCGCGCAACGCGTCGTTGAACGCATGCCATACCTGTTCGGCATGGTCGGGCGCGCCTGCTTTCACGAAGCTTGGCCGGTTGCCTTTGCGTACGTCCGCATACAGCGTGAACTGGGATATCGACAGCACGCTGCCGTCCACGTCGTGGATGGAACGGTTCATTTTGCCGTTCTCGTCTTCGAAAACGCGCAGGTTGGCGATTTTGTGGGCGAGCCAGTCCACCTGTTTCGTCCCGTCCTCGTCTTCCACGCCGACAAGCAGCACATAGCCGACGCCGATACGCTGCGGTTCGAACGTGGCATCGACTTCCCCACTCACCTCGTCGACCACGTCGACAAGCCCCTCACTGACCTTCTGCAATACGATGCGCATAAGCTGCCCTTCTCCCCTCTCGTCTTCCCGTCCGATTCAGCCGGCGTAGTCGACGATGGCTTGCGTGACCTGTTTCAGATAGTCGAGCGACGTACGCCAATCGTCCGGCACTTCGATGGAATGGTTGGCACCGGCGAACGTGCGCACATGGTCGGTGAGCAGATGCGCCTTGGCGTCATCGAAATACGGGTCGGCGTCGCCGGCGCAGATCAACGGCATCGGACTGCCGACCGCACCCGGCAGCGGCGCGGGGATGATCGACTTGTGCTTGTCGAAGGGCGGCGGATTCAATACCGGAGTGAGCAGCACCACACGCAAGCCCAGCTTCGCCGAATGCGGGTAGGAAAGCGTGGACAGTGACTTGGTGACAACCAGCAGCCGTGCTTCCTCACCGGATTCTGCAGCATGTTCAAGCGCCTCGGCCCGCCATTGGTCGACCACACGTTCCATGCAGGCAATCATTTCCGGAAACTCGACATCCTCCGTCAGCTTCAAATCAAGCCGATCCACAAACCATCCGTCAGTGGCGAGCGCCTGCGCGGCCCAATACAGCAATGGCCGATCCACGGTGTAGCCTATGCCCGGCATGATAAGCACATGCTTGCCTGTTTCGGTGTTCTTCACACGGTTCTTGCCCCATGGCGTGACCGCCGGCGTCACATTCTTCGTTTTCGCTGGTTTCGCGCTGTTCTTACCCATGCTGCTTCCCAAGCCGCCTCTCCATGCATTCCGGACGTAACCAATCGTCACGACTGGCATCGTTCCAGTAATGCATGCTAGGCGGCACCGACTACAATCCCCTCCACTCCACAAAGCACACATCGAACGGACTATAGTGAAAGAAAGTGTGTTTTTAGGGTTCGGAGGCGCCATGGAACATCGAACGTTCCACCGCATTCTCGCCGCAATCATAGCAGTCCTGATCGTTCTGGCAGGATACGGCGTCTACTATGTCAACGACTACCATCACGCCGTCAACGTCGGCAACGCAATCCAATCCAATCCAACGGTGAAAGTCACCGACATCGAAGACGGATGGCTATTCGACGGCCCCGGCACAACAACGGCGATGGTGTTCTACCCCGGCGCGAAAGTCGAAGCAAGCGCCTACGCGCCGCTCATGCAGGAAACCGCCGCGTCAGGAATCGACTGCTTCCTAATGAAAATGCCCGCCAACCTCGCCATCTTCGGCATCAACCGCGCAGACGTGGTACGCAGCGATATCGCCGGCTACTCATACGACCACTGGTACATAGCCGGCCATTCGCTCGGCGGCACGATGGCAGCAAACATACCGACAACTGGGACGGACTCATCCTCCTCGCCTCCTACCCAACCGATGACCTAAGCAAAACAAAACTACGCGTACTATCCGCATACGGCAGCAAAGACGACATACTGAACCGCAAAAAAGTCGAATCCGCGCGGCAGCGCATGCCGAAGCAATATTACGAACGGGTGATCAAGGGCGGCAACCATGCGCAGTTCGGCAGCTATGGTGTGCAGCAGGGCGATGGTGTGGCCGCTATTTCCGGTGATGACCAGATTGATCGGACCGTGGCGCTTATTAGGCAGTTCGTCACCAACAGTCTTTGAATTGTCCCCGTTCCCGATCGCAATCCGTTGCGACTTTTCTGTAAGTGATGAGTACGGGGTCGGTCCCGCTACTCTGGGAGCGCAATTTCACTTCGAACGGTTGCATACATGTGTTGGCGCGGTACCGTGAAAGTATGGCAACGCACATGCTGAACATCAAACGAATCTACGACAACCCTGTCGACGATGACGGCTACCGTATCCTTGCGGACCGCATCTGGCCGCGCGGTGTTTCCAAGGAACGCGCGAAGCTCGACCGATGGGCCAAAACGGAGGTGACGCCCACCACCGATTTGCGTAAATGGTTCGCGCACGATCCGGCGAAGTTCGACGAATTCAAAGCACGCTACATAGAGCAGCTCGATTCACGTCCCGAAGCGGCGCGATTCGCCGACGACATACGCAATCTGCTACGCGACACCAACGTCACCCTGCTGTACGCGGCACGCGATCCGCGCGTCAACCACGTCGTCATCCTACGTGACTGGCTGTTGGAACGGCTCACCTGACACGTACGCTCACATACTCGCTCACGCACGTTCCGTATCACGTCCATTACAACGATTACCAGCTATTACGAAACACGCGTTTTCGTAGGATGAAACTTTCGTTACACGTCTGCCCTATGCCATCACGCGATGGGCGCCATGGCGTTGGCGTTCAAACGTTCGATGCATACTTTCAGGTCCATCAGTTCCTTACCAAACACCAGGAACAAGGGCTTCGGCCGGTCGAACGGCGGTCGGGCAAGGTCTTCCGGCTGGACGTATCCGTTCTGTTCGACGTAGTCGATGATTCTGTTCATCAGCGCGTTCTGCGCGGGACTGAGCGAATGGTTGTTGATGAATTCGCCAAACGCCTTCATTGTCGCCTGATGGTCGAGTTTAATGATACGGCGCACCGACAGTCCGAGAGGAACGTCTCCGAACGCCTTCTGGTATTCCTCTCTGGAACCAAGCTCATGAATCATGATGTTTTCAAGGTTCGAGAAGTCCTTGCCGGAAAGTGGCTCGTTGTAGTGGAGTTTACGGAGGACCTCATCGTTGCTGTGCTCGTTGATGTATCGGTTGAGCTTCTGCTTGTAGTCTTCGTAATGCTCGGCTGTGTCGAATTCCCGTCCTTCCGATCGGTCGATGACAGGGTCCTTCAGGTCCGTGATGACCATTTTCCTGGCAGTGGAGTCCGCAATGAAGCGAATCAGATCGCGCAGTGTCATACGAATCCGCTCCAGTTTCTCAAGGGAGGCCCCATCGAGGTAATCCGGATTGTCGGCGACCAGTTTGATTTCCGTTTCCCGCTCTTTGACTTGAGGAATGGTCATGCGTTCCTTGAGCCTCGTGGCAATGGCACGAATTTTCGTCTTATGTCTCGCGGCGGTCCGTCCTCTGACGGAAGCCACCATAAGGCCGTACATCAGCGCGTCGAAACGTAACGCATACTCGTCTTCGCCGTCGTAATGCGTAAGAGGCGCAACTTCGCCGGTCAGGTCGTGCACGTCAATGTCGCTTAAATGTTCGAACGTTTTAATGTTCCGGTATTTTTCCACGTATTCGCGCCGCAATCGCACTGATACCTTGGATTCGTCCAAGGATGCGACTTGTCCGTGAATGTCGTTGACGAGTTCGTCACGCCATGCCATGAGGTTTTCGTCGGAAGTGAATTCGCTCGACTGTAATGCATGGACCAATTCGGTTTTGCGTGAGAATATCCTCTCACTGAGGGACGTGACCGGCTTCTCATCGGCATCGTTCTTCTGCTCGCGGAAGAATTCGAAATTACCGCAATAGTCGAAAATGTAGAAACGCTTCTTGTCCACGTATTCGCCGTCGATGCCGTCCACGCAGTCGAGTCCTTCACATAGGCGTGTGCCACGACCGATCATCTGCCAGAATTTGATACGCGAACGAACTTTTTTGAAGAACACGAGATTCACGACTTCCGGTACGTCCACGCCGGTGTCCATCATGTCCACCGAAACGGTGATGACGGGCATGGTTTTGCGTTTGAAATCCTGGATGATCGCGTGCGAGTAGTCTTCGCTGTGCACCACGACCTTGATGAAGCCGCCACGAGCAAGCTTGGGATATAGTGCGCCGAATCGTTCCACGATGAAACGCGCGTGTTTTTGGTTCTGCGCGAAAATGATGGTTTTGCCTATCTGTTCTCCGCCCATGGTTTTGATGCCATGTTCCATGAGGTCTTGCAATACGGCGTCTACCGTGCCGGCGTTCATGACGAATCTGTTCAATGCGTCCGCGTCGATATGGTCGGGTACTTCGACTCCGCCCTCGCCATCGTCTTCGCCGAAATCATCTTCGTAACGTTCCTTGTCCTCTTCGGACAGGTCATCGTATGTGATGCCTTCGTCGGTGAATTTGGTTTTTGCTTCGATGTTGTAGAACGGTACGAGATAGTGGTCTCGTTCCACGGCGGTTTTGTATTCGTACAGATACGTTGGCACGCCATGTTCCGCTTGGAAGAAGTCATAGGTGTTGCGGTCCACTTCATCGCGTGGTGTGGCGGTCAAGCCTACGACCAACGCGTCGAAATGGTCGAAAATATCCTTGTATTTTTTGAAGATAGACCGGTGTGCTTCGTCCACGATGATCAGGTCGAAATGTCCCGGAGAAAACGCAGGCTTTCCGTCGGATGCTGTTTCGGTGTCGATTGCACCGATCATCGTCTGGTAGGTGGAGAACACCACCCGGGCGTCGACGTCGTGCTTGTTGTCGCACAGATTGCATAGCGACCAGTCGGGATAGTATTCGCCGTAAGCGCTTTTCGCCTGCTTGACCAGTTCGACACGATCGGCAAGGAACAGCACGTTTTTCACAAGCCGCGCGCGCATGAGCACGTCGGTAAGTGCGGCGGATACGCGGGTTTTGCCTGTTCCCGTGGCCATGACAAGCAGTCCACGACGCTTGCCTTTCCACAGGTTATCGCAGAACGCTTTGATCGCTTCGATTTGGTAGTAGCGTCCGGCGACTTTCTCGTTCACCGGAACGGTCCGCGGATCGATGGCTTCCCTGCGCCGGTTCATAATGCGTTGCAGGTCATCCTGCGAGAACACTCCCCCGACCGGACGGGATGGACCGTTCTCGTCATCCACGAATTCCGTGGCGTATCCGTTGCTCAGGAAAATCAGCGGACGGTATCCGAATTCGCCGAAGCCGATTGCTGGTACTTCCGTGCCATTGTCTGGGCATGTGCCGCGATGGT